>Ga0307508_10001029_pt1 | contig 32384 bp, 34 predicted proteins | sample 9_EM_MG_FD_203089 | JGI IMG/M metagenome (GOLD analysis project Ga0307508, IMG submission 203089) | Populus trichocarpa ectomycorrhiza microbial communities from riparian zone in the Pacific Northwest, United States - 9_EM | ecosystem: Host-associated > Plants > Roots > Unclassified | place...
CCGGTAGGTACTTGAAGCGACGGTGCAAGGACGAGAGCAGCGAATTGCGATACGATTGTGTGAGGTGTGGTTGGCATTGTGAAAGTGACTCCGTCTTTCCTGTTGACTTGATCTTTGTGTTTTGTTATGATACTGCTCAGCTCACAGCCATTCTCACGAGCTTCAGCCTCCCAACCTCCTAATTAGGTGACGTTGTATAGCCGCCCCCACGCTAACCCGAAGCGCGCTAGCGCGCGTTACACCGCGCTAAACCCGTTTGAAAAAGAGGACTCTTATCCGAGATAATACGGTACCGAGCGGGAATCCAGGTGGAAAAGGAAAAGGCACTCAAAGCAGCCAGGGAAGTGTCGAAAGGAGGGCCGACCTCCAAGGAAGAAAGAAAGAAGGACGATAAATGAATGGACGACGGGAAAAAGGACGACCCGAGCAAAAAAGTACCGGAACAACGCTCCGCAAAAACCCGGGAATGGTGGGGAGGAAAGGACCACTGGGTCTCCCAGGAGGAAGCCCTGAGAGGAGTTCTGCAGAAAGAACAAGAAGCATACTTCGGAAACCGTGACGATTGCTGGTGATGCAGACGACCCGGGCACAAAACATTCGAATGCTTCTCGTTCAACACGTTGCAAGGGACTGCACTACCAAAAGCCCCTTGGAAGGCTGCAGGGGCTTCAGAACGGAAAAGGAAACAGGACGAAGAAGTAGAGGAGCACCTGACAACCAAGCAGCAAAAAGTGGCAGCAGTCGAAACCATGGATACCAACGCCGTTGCCCCGCTATGGGAAGACTCCGAATTGGATTTTTAAGAGGTCGGGACCCGTCGCAACCTAAGACCTACACAATGATATGTGGACTATCCAGGAAACGAAAAACCCAGGAACCAAGCACTGGAACCCAGGTTAAAAAACCAAGGAAGGACATACACGGCACTCGCCCAATCATCACCATGATACTACACCAGGGCGAAGAAAAACACCAAATCCAGGTGCTGTTAGACACCGGGTGTTCCATAGCACTCCTTAACAGCCGGACAGTGGAGAAACTTGGGATTAAGAAAAAAGAATACAGACAAACTCACAGCATAAAAAACTACACTGGGGAAAGCGTCAAAGGAGCAGGACAATTTTATATGGAACCAATGCTCCTCCAACACCGGAACGATTATTCCAGGGAGAAATTCGAAATTTTACCAATGGAACCAAATATCGACGTCTTCCTCCCTTTTGATTGGATAACTGCACACCCCCTGTAGGGAGCCTGGACAAATGAAGAAATCCGGTTCAACAACGCGGAATGCGTAAAGAGATGTACCAGGTACGAAGCAAGCCCGTACTGACTAACCTAGGATGAGTCAGTCACAACCAATCCCAATGCCCGAATTATCAGGTACGTGGCGGTGGCAGCAGAAGAAGACCCGCTAAAAGCTGTCCCAATGGAATTCCGCCAGTACCTGGGAATCATGGGGAAAGAAGTGGCAGATGCCCTTCCGGAACACCATCCCTACGACTGCAAAATCAACCTCAAAGAAGGAGAAACAGCGCCTTGGGGGCCCATCTACCCACTATCGGAGGTAGAACTCCAAACACTCTGAGAATGGCTGAAAGAAATGGAGCGAACAGGGAAAATCCAGTGCTCGACATCCCCTGCCAGTTGGCCAATACTCTTCCTACCGAAACCCCATGGAAGAGGGCTACGCCTGTGCGTCGACTACCAAGCGCTCAACAAAATAACAATCCCAAACCGATACCCACTACCACTCATGCAGGAGCTACAGGACCGCGTCCAGCAAGCGCAATGGTTTACCAAGCTGGACCTAAAGAATGGATTCCACCTCATTCGAGTCAGAGAAGGAGACTAATGGAAAATGGCATTCAGAACCTGGTACGGGCTGTTCGAGTTCCAAGTGATGCCTTTTGGCCAGACCAATGCCCCATCCACCTTCCAAGACATGATGAATCATGTCTTCTCAGACCTACTGGACGTCGGAGTTTTAGCATACATGGACGACATATTAGTCTACGCCAAAACCGAGAAAGAACACGACCACTTAGTCAAGGAAGTCCTGGAGAGACTCCAGACCAACGGATTAGCAGTCTCCCCGGAGAAATGTGTCTGGAAAACCCAGGAAGTGGAATTCTTGGGATACGTCATCGGAAGAAATGGGATAGTGATGTCTCGAGAGAAAGTGGAAGCGGTACTGAATTGGGAAGAACCCAGGTCAGTGAGCGAGACCCAGTCCTTTCTGGGATTTGCCAACTTCTACAGGCGCTTCATCAAAGACTACTCAAGAATAGCGTGACCCCTAACGGAATTGACAAAGAAAATGGAAAAATGGTCATGGAACCCTGAGGCAGGAAAAGCTTTTAAGGAACTGAAGCAACGGTTTACAACGGCCCCCATCCTCGTCCATTTCGACGCCCAGCGACCGGTCGTTATCGAAACCGACACCTCAGACTTCGTGTTGGGAACCGTCCTATCACAAAAAGACAACGAAAATCGACTGCATCCGGTGGCGTCCCACTCAAGAAAGTTCCAGCCTGCGGAAATTAATTACGAAATCCACGACAAGGAACTCTTAGCAGTGGTGGACGCCTTCAAACATTGGAGACGCTACTGCGAAGGAGCAACAAACCAGGTTCGGGAATATTTGGACCACCAAAATCTGAAATACTTTACGACAACTAAAGAATTAAACCGGCGACAGGCAAGGTGGGCACAGGAGCTAGCTGGCATCGGTTTCAGAATCTACTACCGACCAGGCACTCAAAATGGGAAGCCAGATGCGTTGTCAATGCGTTCGGAGTACCGGCCTGAAAAGGGAGGGGTAGAAAACCAGCCGATAATGACGGTTTTGAGAGAAAACCACTTCAAAGAACGACTAAGACGCTCCTTCATTTGCTCATCGGCCAGAATAACGATGCTCCCCACAAGAAGATGGGCAGAAGAATTCTTGACAGACGTCAGAAAGGAGGGAGAAAAGGACGAAGCCTACGAACAGGCCAAGAAACAGGAAGCGGCAGCGAATAAACTGCCGTCAAAAGACGTAAAGGCCAAGGAACTAGGAAACGAAAACGGGGCACTATACCGAAAGAACCTGCTCTGGGTTCCAAAATGACTGGTACAAAGAATCCTGGAATCAGAGCACGACACGAAGGTGGCAGGACACATGGGCCAGGACAAAACCATCGAGCTGATCCTGTGAAACTTCTGGTGGCCAAAAATGAACGAACGAATCATCGACTTCATCAGAAGTTGCCCCGAGTGCCAGCAGAACAAAGCATCCCGACACCAACCATACGAACTGTCCTCCCCGCTGGAATTGCCATATGCCCCATGGTAGTCGATAGCAATGGAGTTCATCACAGAGCTACCAATCTCGAAAGGATGTGACCAGCTATGGGTAATCATTGTCCGGTTTACCAAAATGGCGCACTTCAACCCGCTCCGAGAAAAAACCACAGCGGACCTAGCGGTCATCTTTGCCCGAGAGATATGGAAACACCACGGCCTTCCCGCTGACATCGTGTCAGACAGAGATTCTCGGTTCACATCCAAGGTATGGAAGGAGTTCCTACAGATCTCCGGCATCCGGGCCCGTATGTCGACGGCATTTCACCCCCAAACAAAGAGACAAACTGAGCGGCTTAACCAGACAATCGAGGCCTACCTCCGAGCCTCTCTCGGCAAGGAATAGGATGACTGGGTATGACTATTACCAATGGCTGAGTTCGCCTACAACAACTCGACCACCTCAGGTAATGGTACGTCCCCGTTCTACGCAAACTATGGCTTCCACCCGATAGCCGGAAACCTGGCGATGACAGGGCCGCTCAACCCCACCAGAAAAGTCTACGCACACTGGATGCACGCCATACACGACGAAACCTGGAAAGGATTAGAAGAAGCGCAAGAACGAATGTGCCGATAGACCGATCTATCAAGGAAGGAGCCTCCCGCATACCAGGAAGGAGACTTGGTGATACTCAGCGGGCGCAACATTAAAACACGGTGACCCTCAAGGAAGCTGGACCACAAAAATCATGGCCCCTTCCAAATGAAGAAAATCGTTCCGCCTCTAGCTGTCCGCCTCACACTACCTCGGAAATGGAAAATCCACAACATTTTCCATGTGTTGCTGCTCGAACCCTACCGCACCAGCGAACACTGAGCACCATCAGACCCTTCAAAGGTACTCCGAAAAGCGGATGACATCGAACAATCAGAGGAATACGACATCGAAGAAATAATGTCCTCGGTCAAACATGGCCGGGGAAATAACAAGCGAATCTTATACCTAGTCAAATGGCTCGACTATCCGGAACGCAGGGACTGGACGGAAGAACCATTCGACAACTTTTCAGTAGGCGGCCTGGAGAAACTCTGGGAGTTTCATCGGCAAAACCCAGACTTGCCTAGGAACTACCGGCTTACCGACGCCTAGGTGGGATGACCATGAAAGGGCCCGGCGAAGCACGAACGGTAATAGGGATGAATGGGTTAGAGGACTTCACCTCGCGCCACCAAAACAAGAAAGATCCACTTCTCGGGCATGGAAATCAATATCCAAAAGGAATGGCAAAAGCTGGCGGCCCGGTGCCCGGCGAGGAGTACACACGACCGGAATCATTGAGAGTCAGGAAAACCATTCAGAACAAACGTATCAACCTCAGGGCGACCGACTCGGACGGGCGGAACCAGCACAGACGGCATACAAGCGGTGAAGTGAGTCCCCGACAGCGCTGTCACTGCTCCAGCATACTAGTCTCCCTCCGGAAGGACGTGGATGCGGTCACTGCCGAGTACAGGGGTTACTAGCACGAAGGACAACATACGTCTTCTGATTCCCTGTGCCGACTGTGACCCTGGAACCCCACCGAGCAGGCCAAGCCTTGACGCAGCGTAGCGGCGAGTACGACTCAATATGACACGACAGTAAGAGTACGCACTGGCCTACTCTGAGGGCCCAGTCGTCCAAGGTTCCCAGCACTCGAGGGAGAGTGACCGCTGACCAATGACTGGGAGGGCTGTAGGGGAGGAGGACTCAAGTCACAACAAAAGCAGCACCACAAGTCGCAGCAACTACATTACAAAAGTTACCCCATGAACGACACACGTCCAAGTAAGAGATGGGCTACCTAGATAGAAAGAAAAAGTGTCAGTGCTCGGGACGAGGCTAAGGGAGAGGGGAGGTAGTGTTACACCTAGAATATCTTGAGTACGTAGCTACGCTAGAGAGGGGTACGAAAGGATGGTGGAACGCACTCAGAGAGTCTAGGAGGGAGATAAGGTCTGGAGTAGAGCGTACGGCCACAACGGACCTAAGATGTATAAACTCCGGAGATGAGGGGAAGATTGCAAATGGAGAGATGCTTGGACTAGGACCTATCCCCCAAAAGGAGAGGATGCCACGACGCCTGCTGATGGTGTACGGACCACCGGGCTTGGCTAGGACCCCTCCCCCGAAAGCAGGGGATGCCACGTCACCCGCTGAGGGTGCATGAAAGAGCGTCTGGTAAGGAGAGCACCCCGCCCATTTGCAGGAAACCTCATCTCCCCTTATCTACACCCTGCCAGGACCAATGGGTCGTCCACAAGGTCCATGCACCTCGAGGGAATCCAAATCTGAGTCACCATCTCTCACGCCTGCTTTACTCAGACATAAGACAGAGATCTTCCACCCCAACGGAAGGGAATTCAGCAGGAACATTCTCACCAACACTACCACTGAAACCCACACACAAGATCTAAGATTATTCCGCTGTGAATTAACAAAAGTAGCCTGATTACCTTTGATTCTCCTTACACTCTGGTTACGTCACAACCCCAGTGTCACAGTTGGCCACATGGCCCGGTTCCCAGCAATTCCAACAGATAGCCTCATCCCGTCGCTTGGGAGGCCGTTTTACATCTTCAGAATTCGCAAAACTTTTCTGGGCGTCAACATGGTGCCTGTTGAGAAGGCTAAGCTTCTCTACCTGTCGCTGGAGCAGTGTAACTGTGTCTTTTTCCAGTTGAAGTTCCCGCTTGGAGGCATCAGTGTCCATACCCCTTCCTCGACCAAGAAGTGTAGGATCCGCGTAATGGATATCTTCGTAGATGCTCAAGCAGTATTCTCAATTTGTGGTGAGTGTCATTTTCTTCCAGGCTCCCCATGAACGTCTCAGCTCCTCTTTCACCACAACAGGCAACTTCTCATTGAGGGGTTTAATGACAAATCCATCCTTGATGACTGCCAAACCCAGCAGAGTATCCACATCAGCGAAGAACTCCTTCAACGTGGTCTGTTATAGTTGGGGTGCATCTGATCAATTTTGTGGATGAGTTAGAGGTTTGTTTTCCTCACGTGACAGCCATAACGATCTTTCAAGGCAGTACACAGTTTGCTGTATGAATCAATACTCGTGCTTGGTTGTCTCACTGCCCAGGTCTCAGGGCCCACGTAGCGCTCACCATCGAGACCCAGTGCTGGTGGTTTCCTTGTATCACGGAGCTGGATGAACAACCTCATTCTGAATTCATCGTCTTCAATGCTGGGGTCCAAACGTAGCAACCGTTTCATGAAGTAGTCGAACCTCATGAGATAAGCTTCAATTGGGGTAGTCCCATCGTATAGCAGCTTCGCCAGGTCATTCCATTCCTGCTGAATGGCCACAGAACTCATGATACCTGGTTTTTGCACAACAGGTTTCCGATCACTATCAACAGAATCGCTCATATCCTCCTCATGAGGGGTGGCAAGAAGCATGGTGTTCCTAGAAGGCGGGGCGGCAGCTTCTTAAGGGAAGTCTGCCGCCGCTAGCGCTAGCCGCTAGCGTCACTCCGTGACTACACACCACAAGCCCTAAGGGCAACCCTAGATGGCACACCAGTGTGGTGTCCACTGTGTCTGGAATCCTCCTCCTACAACCACTCCCTTCTCAAAAAAAACAAGCTCCCCCTCCTTCGAAAACAAAACCAACAGAAAAAAAAAAGAAAAAAAAAACAACATGCACCTCCCTTCTGCAACCCATCCCATCACCTTTCATCCATCCACCGGTAGCATCTCAGACCATTTGCCGCATGATATACCCTGAGCAGCTCGTTGCTGCTGCCCTTCAGATTGGCAAGTGGCTTCCATATTGGGTCTGGATATCCCACCCACTTGACCAGGTATCGTAGGTCCCGGACAGTAGACCCTTTGTGTTGTAGAACCGACTCCACTTCGTATTCAACTGCTGCAGTAGAACGTAGTGGTGGCAGTGGTGGGTGCTCCCTGGTTTGGTCGACTTTTGATGGCTTTAGCCTGGAGACGTTGAAAACTGGATGCAGGCGCCAGTGGATGGGGATGTCAAGGACAAAGGTGTTTTCACCAGCTGCTTTCAGGATGGTAAACGGGCCAGCGTATGGGTGTTGAAACTTTCACAAATTGGTATTGTCATTTGCTGAAGGGCAGTTGACATTGGCATATCCGACTGGCAGAAGGGGGGTGTCCAAAAACACAGAATCGCCTATACGAAATGGGTGCGGTTGGCGGTGTTCATTGGCTTCCGTAACCATTTCCAACTGGGTTTCCTCCATCCGTTCATCAGGAAAAAAATTGAAAGTTGAAGTATATTGCTTTTTTTACAGGTGAGACATAAATTTGAACTAACATTTCTCGAGGTTTCAGCTAAAATTAAACCACTTTTATTTTTAGAAATCCTTACGGGAGCAAAATATAACTTCTCCTCTTACAGGAGTTAGCGATGCTTACGGGAGCTACAGGAGCACTGGGAGCTGTTTTCAATTTTTTGCTGATGTTTTTGGAGCATCCTCAAGGTCTTGACAAGACGTTCCGCGTATTCACTTGCTGGTTTTGATGCCGGAATACGTGGCCTTGGTGCCAGCAAATCCAGAGGTAGTCGTGGGATATATCTAATATCTGCCTCGAATGGTGACATCCCAACGGCCTTGTGTTTCGCTGCATTGTAGGTGAATTCCGCCAATGGTAACAGTCGACTCCAGTGCGTGGGGGATGGGAGTTGCGCAATGTATGCCTTTAGAAATGTCTCCAGTGTGGCATTCGCTTTCTCAGCTTGTCCATCGGACTGTGGGTGGTAAGCTGTAGACATTCGGAGTTTGATATCCAGCTGCGAGCACAGTGACTGCCAGAAGCTAGAGGTAAACCGGGTGTCCCGGTCCGACACAATCGATAGTGGCAGCCCTCGGTTCCGCACATAGCCATTGATGAAAGCTGTTGCGAAGTTTTCTGCAGTGAGCTCTGCTTCCCTAACAGGAACCCAACGAGCTTGCTTCATCAAGGGATCGATTATGGTCGCCACTGCATCGTATCCAGTCTCAGATGTCCGAAGCTTGGTGATGAAATCGATATTTACCCGTTCCGATCGTTCCAGTGGGATTGGCAGTGCCTGTAGGAGTCCATATGGCCTGGCGTACTTGTGCTTGACACGGTGACAGATGTCACATTCGGCTATCCATTCCGCGATTGTATCCGTCATCTTTGGCCAGTGGTATCATGACGCTACTGCTGCTGCTGTCTTTGCGATTCCAATGTGTCCACTGCCGAGGATTGCATCATGTGCCTCTCTGATCACATCTGCTCTCATGGTCTTCGGAATACACAACTTTCCACCTGAAGGTTTGTGGTAGAGGAGACCTTCCTCGAGCAGGTAGGCCTTTGCCCGTTCCTTGATGCGTCGCTTCTGTTTGGTGTCCAACTTCCATGTTCCTGCTTCCGTGTCATCCTTCAGGTACTGCAGGACAGGGCCAACGATGGCATCCTCAGCATAGCCATTCCGGACGTCGTCCAACCATTTGGCAGATGCCGATATCCGCAGTTCGATGGCATTGAGCTGGTGTGGTGGGGAGTCTGCCTGTTCCTGATGGGAGTAGGCAATCCGACTGAGTGCATTGGCCACGATATTTGCAGCTCCTGGATAGTACTTGACCTTGTAGTTGTGCTGTTGGAGTCTGTCCAAATGGTGCCACTGGCGACTTGTCAGCTTGTTCTGTCCAAGAATGTGCTGCAGTGCTGCATGGTCGGTGTAGATAGTGGTACGTCGTCGTCCGTGGACATAGCAGGCCCAGTGTTCCAAATTCGCGCTGATTACCAAGAGTTCTCTGTCGTATTATGCGGGGTATCTTGACTCAATGGCATGCAGCTTTCTTGAGAAATATCCCAGTGGTCTCTCTACCAATCTCCCTTCAAACAGCTGCTTTTGTGCCAGAACGCCACCGATTGCCGTATCCGATGCATCAGTCCATTGGATGAAGTCGGCGTCCAGATCCAGTGTTGCCAACACTGATGCAGATGTCAAGGCTTGTTTGAGGTCTTCGAATTGCTCTTCGTGATGGTAGGTCCACCGAAACTCGTTCTTTTGTTTTGCTTCAAGCTCGTGCAGAAGGTGAACTCGGTGTGCGAACTTTGGAACAAATTTTCTGTAGTATCCAGCCAACCCGAGGAATCCATGAAGTTCCGTTGGTGTTTTCGGTGTTGGCCATTCCCGTACTGCTTTGACCTTCTTCTCTTCAGTGTGGATGCCATGTCTGTTGACTCTGAAACCGACGAATGATGTTTTCAGGGTGCCAAAAACGCATTTTGGCTCACTGAGCCGCAGTCGTGTGTTTCGTAGTGATTGCAATATCCCTTCCACATGCAACTTGTGCTCTGCCAGTGTCTTCAAGAAAATGAGAACATCATCCAGATACACAATTGCATTGCAGTGATGCGGGTGCAGGATTCTGTGCATCATACGGATGAAAGCGGCCGGTGCGTTTGCCAGTCCGAACAGGATGACCTTGTATTCGTAGAACCTGTCGGGTGCGATGAATGCAGTTTTGTGGCAGTCGTCCGGATGCACACGTATCTGGTGGTATCTGCTTGCAAGATCCAACTTGGTAAAAACGCGGGCGCCATGCAGCTTGTCAAGAAGGTCCTCAATATATGGCAGTGGATACCGGTCCTTGGTGGTTATTTTATTTAAGCCGCGGTAATCAACCCACATCCGGAGTGAGCCATCAGGCTTTTTGACGAAAATGATTGGTGCTGCATATCTTGAGTGAGAATCTGTGACCCATCCCTTGGCAAGTAGCTTTTTGATCTGTACCTCAAATTCCTCCCATTCTGACTGAGTCATCCGGTATGGCTGTCGGTGGGGAATCTTTGCTGTTGGATTAGTGTTGATGTGGAAGTCATGCCTTCCAGAGGGTGGGACGCCTTTCGGTGGTTGAAAGAGATCATCGAAGTCCTTTCGCACTTGAACTCGCCACCTCGCCAGATCCGCCAAAACTGATTCCTCTTCTCCGAATTCTTCCCCAATCTGACGCTCTCGTATGTCGATCACAAATGTCTTGTCACCGCTGTCCTTGAACATTGAGTGTCTTGTTTCCTCTGCAGATATGAGATTGACGGATGCTGCATTAGCCACAGCTGCACAGTGGTTATGAATCTCCTGATAGCGTCCCTGGTACGGTCGGAGTCCCATGAGGGATATCTTGGGGACAAATGCGGGTCTTCCATCTTTCAGAAGTGACCAGTCGGCATCCAACAGATGCAGAATATTGTCCGAGTCCACCAGATGACGTGTTTTTGAGTGCCAGTTTTTGCCGATGATGAGGTCATAGGCTCCCTTGAGGTCAAATACAGTGTACCAACCTGTGATATCGGCGTAATTCCCTTTGACACCTCATATTTGTCCTTCCAGCCAAACTTGATACCGGTCTTGAGGGGGGTGTTTGGTTCCGATGGTAATGATTGACATCTGTCCAGCATGCTGTAATGGTAAGCCAAGCTGTTGTGCAAAGGCTGAGTCGATATAGCAATGTGAGGCACCGGGGTCCATAAGTGTATAGGCGGAGTGAGTTTTGGAACGGGAAGTTTGGACTTTTGCAATAAATCGTAACAAATCTGAGTTTTCATTTCTCACTTTTTGATTAACATCAAGATTTGTTAAGTACAGTCTCGCTGCTTCTCGTTCCTTAGTAGGAGGACGCTCTGTCACTCCTACTGGCTGCCTTTTCCCTTACTCAGTTCCTGCTTATTGGCTTTCTCCCATTCCGCTCCACCTGACTCCAACAGGCCTGTCTCCTCTCCCGTGTCCTCCATCATTCCTTCTTCTACCCAGTCTCCCTCCAAGTATGCATCCGCTCTTGTCTCTGGGTCATCAATGTTGTTGACACGTCGAGATGGATTGCGCCAGTAAGACTGAATGATGCGTTGTGAAGGATGCTGGCCACGGAACGGCTGTGTGACCTTTTGATGAGTAGGAGGCTGCGGAGGTTGTTGTCGTGAAGACTCATGACGCATGGTTTGGCGTCCTCCGTCGCGTCCGCCCCAAGTTCTGAACTGTGCCACTCGGTTACTCGTATCCAGGGTACCACATTGCCGCACCACATGGCCAAAGCCCTGGCACCAATGGCACTGTATTTTTTCGTCCACCACAAGGTTGAGTTCATCGCTCTCAATGTTGCTCAGGTCCATTGGGTCGTGGTGCAGCACGGTGCTGGAAGTGAGGGCCTGTGCTGTGGGGTTGGATGATGTTGGCAGAAACGGTAGGGTTTGTACCACCACAATATCCATCATTTGAGACAGCGTCATTTTGCGGTTGCCGAGTATATCCATAAGGCGTGCTTGTTGCGATATGTCATTCTGGGTGGCCTCTGGCAACTTCAACAGGTATTCTTCCCACAGTGGATTCTCTCTCGTGATGGTGAGTGAGCCTCTCAGGATGGTGACCAGTTCTAGTGCTCATTGGTTGAAGGAGAGAACTTGCAGGCGGTTGAACTTCAATGTGTACCATTCCCGGCGTATCACTGAGATGGCTCGTTCTGGAACAAACTGTCTCTTGAACAAAATTTTGACTGCGTCCCATGTAATCCCATAGTCGTAGTCCGCCAGTGGGATGGTGTCCAGGCCCTGCTTCTTCATGCTGTCCTCGAACCAGTGGAAGACCTTCGTTGTGAGGAAACACCAAAGGGTGTCAATCTTCTGGTTATCTTCCGAAGCCTTTTGGCAGACCGTACCACCCTGCCTGACATAGTGCTGTACATCTTCCAGGAACTGCGAGACCACTTCAAGGTCCTGTGATCCGTCAAATCTCTTCGGCTCATGTGGTTTAATTTTTTAGATGATCAGATTTTGTCCTTGGCCGCCAGTGTTCATGCTTATAGCAAGGAGCTGATCGCAGCGTGTCTTCCAGGCCGCAGTCTCTTCCTCCGCCTTCAGAAGCTGACACTCCTGCTCTGCGATCTTCCCAGAGGCTTCCCGGTGGCTCTCATACCATCTCATGTAGGTGTTAAGGACTGCTTCTGCCGAAACGGCCACAACTCTGTACTCGTCGCGTGAGAGGTTCCCCTCACCGAACCCTCCGAGTAGCTCGGCTGGCTCGGGCCACAATTTCAGGCCCGTGGACATTCCTTCTGCTCGCTGTTCCGGCGTGTGTTGTATTTGCTAGTCTCGTTCGTTCTCGTATTTGCTCGCTTTTTCTTGATTCGCTCGTGCTTATAGTTGCACGATTCTTCTCAATATGCTCGTATGTCCTCAGACTTCGTCAGCTCTGTCCAGTTGCGCACTTCCTCAGGGAGACGTAGAGAAAAGGGCCCCGAACGCCGGCCCCCATGCTTACCGCTTGCTGCGCCCTCCCGCAGCTACTTGTCACGCGAGAGTCTGTCCGTTCGTTGGTGTCCTTCTTCTGTCCGTTTCGCTTGTCCCGCAGTGGCGTCGGTTTTGCTCGACCCGCAGTGGCGTCGGTTTTTCTCGATTTGCTCGATTCTTCTCGATTTGCTCGTGCTTGTAGTTGCACGGCCCGCAGTGGCATTGGTTTTGCTCGACCCGTAGTGGCGTCGGTTTTTCTCGATTTGCTCGATTCTTCTCGATTTGCTCCTGCTTGTAGTTGCTCGGCCCGCAGTGGCGCTGGTTTTGCTCGACCCGCAGTGGCGTCGGTTTTGCTCGATCCTTCTCGATTCGCTCGTGTGTGTATTTGCTCGATACTTCTCGATCCGCTCGTGCTTGTATTTGCTCGATATGCTCCTATGTCGTCAGACTTCGTCAGCTCTATCCGGTTGCACACTTCCACAGGGAGATGTAAAGAAAAGGGCCCCGAACGCCGGCCCCCGTGCTTACCGCTTGCTGCACCCTCCAGCAGCTACTTGTCACGCGAGAGTCTGTCCATTCGTTGGTGTCCTTCTTCTGTCTGTTTCGCTCGTCCCGCAGTGGCGTCGGTTTTGCTCGCGTTCTTCGGTCTCGTATTTGCACGACCCGCAGTGGCATCGGTTTCTTTGCTTGTGATGCTCCTGCTCGCCCTCCTTCGCTTTCTCGTTGTGGGATTGGGAGGGGGGGGGGGGGGGTGGGTGGCTCTTCGCTCGTTCCACGGGATGCAGTAAAAAAGTGTTGCTACCAGTTGAGGGGTGGCAAGAAGCATGGTATTCCTAGAAGGCAGGGGGGCGGCTTCTTAAGGGAAGTCCGCCGCCGCTAGCGCTAGCCGCTAGCGTCACTCCGTGACTACACACCACAAGCCCTAAGGGCAACCCTAGACGGCACACCAGTGTGGCATCCACTGTGTCCGGAATCCTCCTCCTACACCTCAGAACCACTGGAAAAGTTCCGGCCTAGCTCCGGGGATGATGGCACTCTGTTGCTCAGAGAGGTCTCGGAAGGTGGGATAGGAGAATCTTCTTGCGGCAAAAACGCTCCTGGAAGTCGTAAAACGGCTGACAACAGTGAATCTTCTTCGGTTCCGGTTGGCAAAATCACTGGAGTGCCTTCAGGAAGATCGGGGTACGCGATGATACCAAAGTAGCCTTGGAAAATCGAAACAAGATGAAGCCACTTGTCTTCTGGTAGCCACTCGTTTCGCACTTTGTCGTAGGTGGTACGATGATGTTTCCGTATACGTTCTTGGTCGGGATACTCCCTGAAGAGCTTCTTCATGAACGTGATGTCTTGGTTGTAAATAATGTCTTACTTTCCATCTAGGAGGAACCTTGCACGGATTTAGGAAGCGGCTAACAGAGTCTCGTCTGTGACTTGAGTCGCCACGTTTGACCTTTGTATGTCAGCCTCTATTCTTTTTGGGAGGTGGGAAATCTTGGAGAGACTTCCTGCTGGATCAGGTGCAGGTAGTCAGCTCGTAGAGAGATCTCGGCAGGAGTCAACTACTTGTGCCACCTACACCCAATTGCTTTCTGCAATTTGACCCTCGGTAGTCCCAGACAACGACACCGCGCTCAGGCATGCCTTGTATGTACTCCCCCAAGTCAATCAGCTTCCTGGCAAGGGTTGAAGGCTGTCAGAGTTTGGACCCGCAATGTGCGTTCCTCCTGCTCTGAGCAACCAATAGGTGGTAGAAGTCAGATGGGGTCGTAATAATCCTCAACAACAGCTGGCTCCCTGCCGTGGTCACCAGTGTTGGGGAGCCAAGAGAATGGGCGCTGTGTGGGATTCTTCAACGGGAGGAGGAAGGGAAAACCCAATCCAAACGTGTAGTATTTCATAAAAAGCGGGGCAGGAACGTAGAGAGAAAGTATCAATTTGTCGGAGGCTACTCTCTAACAACAAAAGAAACAACTATTTTATACTCGGGGCAAAATTCCCCTCCCACACGCTACCACTGCCCTAAACTCCTCAAACCCATCTTTTCCAACCCTGCCCCATCCCTCATTCATCTTCACTCACTCCACTTTCAATTTTTCCCACTCTCACTCAACTTTTTCACCTTTCACTCAACTCCTCCAAATACCCACTGTAACACCATCGTGTAAACCGTCGACAAGCGAAATCAATGAGCGATCCCACGAGTGATCGGGGGAGCTGTCCCGCGAGCAAGCACTCGTGAAAGCCATCGACGGGCAAAACCCATGAGCGATGCAACGAGCAATCTGGCGAGTGAGACGTCGGGAAAGGCGTCGTCGCGCGGAACCAAGGAACGATCTGACGAGTGCTCCGACGAATGATCTGGTGACCGAGTCGCCGGGAAAGCCGGCATCAAGCGGAACCAATGAGCGACCCGAAGAATGATGAGACGAGCGATGCCGAGAGCGCGTCCGTGGGAAAGCTGTCGACGAGCGCAACCAATGAGCGATCCGACGAGTGATCAGACGAGCGACCTGGCGAGCGAGTCCTCAGGAAAGACGGCGACGAGCGAAACAAATGAGCGATCCGACAAGTGATCCGTTGCGCAAGCCATCAACTTGCGGAACCAATGAGCAATCCGGCATTGATTGAATTGGAGGTCCTCACCGCCATCAGCGTATCATACATGGAGCGGCAACCAGAAATCCCCCCGCCGACCAAAAACCTCAGTGGGAAAACGGACCAAAAGCGAGGACAGGATTCTCTAGTATCTAAAGTATCTCTCCGGCAGCTGGGTGTCTCTTAACGGGACCTGTTGTGCGAACGGCAACAGGTTGAACATGAGGTGCTGGCTACCAACCGCGTATCATACCAGGCAGCGGCAACCACAAGTTCCCATGCCGATCAAAAACCTCAGTTGGAAAACGAACCATAAGTGAGGACATGATTCTTTAGTATCGAAGTATCTCGCCAGCACCTGGATGCCCGTGAACAGGACCTGCGGTTCGAACGGCAACGGGTGGAATATGAGGTACTTACCACCATCCCCGAATACGTGGCATGATATATGCAGTAGCCACTACTTATATTCCGTCGCGGAACGAAAACCTCGGCGCAGACAACCATGACGAAAGACAGCATGCTTCTTTAGTGTCCAATGTACCTCGCCATCTCCTATGCATTTAACTCGACCTATTTGTCAACAACGTGGTCATAGACATAGGCTCTTTACACATGCAGGTTGATCTGGCTAAAGCGAAGTTGAAGGACAATTGTTATCCGAGCTTGGTGATGCGGGAGCTGCGTTGGCCCCCCGTACCGGAGCAGTCGTGGCGCCTGATGATGGTGTTACTATGCACGCTCAATGCCGACAACAGACAGATTTTCTTATGGATCGGCCTGGGGATCGGCCTGGTATCTTGGGGAAGCTTTTGGTTGAGCATGTGGCTGGTGGTTGAACGGGTTTTCTTTCTCTTTCCTTTCTTTCTTTGGTGGGCGCACTCTTTCTCCTATGTCCGTGGTTTTCCCATGAGGCTTTTACATGGTTATGAGTTTAACGAGGCATGCGAGGATACTGGATTTTTCAATTGTCAGAATAATGGGCGTCTAGAGGTGACGGACCGGAGACGACACGCCCGGAGATGACGGCTACCCCAGTCTACGAGCACCGGCTCAAGAGACAGTCTTCCGTCCTTTCCCCATGGCTAGTCCCTGAAGGCCGTTGTATAAAGAGAGAATGTTCTGCCTTCGAGAGTATGCCTTTAATCGAATTCATTATTTGTGCCTCTATTGATCCCTATATTCCAACTGAGACAACAATATACCAGAGCTGGTATGGTGAAAAGGCTTCGCTCTATGTTGTGATACAATTTCAACGTCGATTGTCGGTTGTATTGATGGAATTTCAAACCGCATACGTTCATTGATGGTGTATATTTATATTGATGCGTATTGGTTGAACCCACTACACGACCGAGACATGCTACCTATTTCATCGTTGAAACATATCGCGAGTTACTATGTATCACATTCTTCTCGTCGTGTTGCTAGCGTATTTTCCGTCACTACATGTTGTTTCGCGGAACGATAGTACTACATGTTTTTAACCCCCTCCCCCCACCCCCCCTTTTTTTTCTACCCCCCCACAGTGAATGGCATACTGGCGGCGAGGTTGTGGCGGATGCTGGCGGGTATCGAGCTGCAACGCATCCGTAATGATGGCTTCGACAGGAGTTTCAACTTCTACCTTTGATCCCCGAAATTTCGCGTCACCCCGAGATGGCTCCCCGAATGGCTACTTACTTACTAGTCACCGCGAAATTCACCAATTAAAGCCGAGGGACCGACGAAAGAATTGACGACATTGCGGAGTACAGTAATATGTACGTCGTACCCGGTTCTCAAGTAGGAGTGCACTCAACCCAAGCGTGGAAGAACGGCCAATCCTGGGTGGGTATCACATCCTACATGGGATACAATCAGGATGCATACGGTGCGGAGTGCGCCGCCCTTGCCTGTGCTCTGGAAGCTGCTTCGAGAAGACAAACGACTCCGGAACGGGTCACAATCTCCACCGATGGGCAAGCGGCCATCAGACGGATGGCCTCGGAGGATCCTGACCCCGGTCAGATATACGCGCTCCAGGAAAGAAAACATATTGCCACAATGCGGGGGGCGAGACCCAACATCACCATCGAGGTCCGGTGGCGCCCTGTGCACAAACGAGGTAGCAGGAAACGAGGAGGCCGAATTGGGCCAGGCTCGCAGCAGAAGAGCCAGATGGCCGCGGGGTGGAATGGCTAGGATTTTTGGACCGGGTGCAAGCTCGCTCAATCCCGCTTCCCAGATCGATCGCGAACCTCAAACGGGAGACCTCCGAGAAATGGGTGGAGGCTCGACGAAGGGCTGGCGACCGGACCTCCAACAAAATACAGAATCCCGAAAAACCAGAGGCCAGACAGCACCGTTGCTGGGAGCACCAAGAGGCTAGCCTCGAGGTTCTACTAGCTGAGAACTGGGCAATGCCGCACCAGACAGTACCTACAATGAGCTAATGTCCGCCCTACGGCGCAGTGCTGGTGGTGCCGGGGCCTAACGCAGGCGCGAGACTACCTCTTCAAGGTGTGTCAGAAGTGGAAGTGACGGCAGAAGATCATGCGGGCGGAAGTGCGGAAAGAGACCGGGAGGCGAAAGCGCCGGTGGGAGAACCGGGACCTGCTCGCCGACGGAAGGTGCACTGGTCAGGCGGTCCTGGACTTCCTTTCTTCTACGGACGTGGGAAGGATGGCAGGCGCCGTGGAAGAGAACGACGCAGGGAGTGACGTGTCGGAATGGGGGCTTCGGAAGCGCCGGGAGCGGAAAGAGTAGTGGAGGGAGAGGCGGGGGCGCTGGGTGCCGGGGGCGAGCCGCGCCGGGTGCCGGGGAGGGACAACCACTGATCCTACCCACCCTGCCCTTCAAGGCATCGGCAGACGGAGATTAGGGGACGATCGTGTCTTTCCTTTGTTCTTTCTTTTGTGATTTTCACTAGTACTGGACTACTCTTGGGACCGTACATACAATCCTCGCCATGATCTATCAAGGTCGCATGCGAGTAATGAATAAACAAAAAAAAACACTCAACTCAAGCTGACGTAAGTACCTCGTCCGGGTAAATGAGATGACAATTGTGGCCACTTTGGTCTTCGGTCCACAACCCCCGCCCCTTTTCCAACCCCCAATCCTCTCCTTGACACACTAATCTCTTTCTAGACTGCAGCACGTTTGCACCAAGATTCCGGTTGCTTGTACGCTCCACTTTCCGTTACCGATATCCGCACCGACCACTGAATTTCAGGTCTGGTGTCCAGTAAGCTGGCTCCGCACCACCTGTGATTTCCTATCCACGAACGAAACCACTTGCAGGACCGTCGCTTCCCGCGCTGAGTACCCTCCGCGTAGCACTTTCTACCTGAAAGTCTCCAACACCAGAGCGCAGGTTCGTACGCCCGCTCCTTGTTATTGCTTACTAGAGTGTTTGACCTGTTTCTCACTCTGGTGCCCAGTTACCGTTGTGCGCTTACTTTCTACTTTGTCCGTCAGCAAACCCGCAACAGCCTCTTTCCTCTTTGTCCTTCAAGTAATAGCCTCTAGTCCACCGCATTTCAACTACAAATCAAGTTGTTCGAACTCTCTACCTCTCGCCAGCGGGGACGCCAATGCCACAGCCGTCTCTAACCTGCGGTTTAGGTCCTCTACCTTCGACCCCCTCACGACAGCAGAGTCCACTGCGAAAATGTCGATCACGCCCACTGTCGACGAAATGATCTTCGCGATCAGCCAAGTCAACTTCTGTGCCATCTACCGGCAGACGGCGCAGCCACCACTCACCACCGGTCTCCTTTTCACTGCCGTTGAGGATGCAAATGGGGCTGCGGTGGCAGACGGACATGTGAACTCGTCTGGCAGCGTCGACGGCGATGGTGCCACTGTCGACTGTGATGACGGCAACAGTGAGGATCCCGGCGATAGTGACGATGAAGACGAAGCCGCCGAAGAAGCCATCGCAATGCTTGAAGGTTCCCAATCTGGCATCGGAGGGCACGAGAAGCCATCAAAACAACTGATTCTGCTGGATCTGCTAGCCATTCTGCTTGTTACCGAGCCGAAATTCGACGTGGCGGCAACTATGCTTGTCATGGGTCAGGCGCCTATATTTTTCTATTCCAAGAACAGCCCGCTCACGGAGGACGAGAACCTCTACGTGCAAAAGCTTTTCACTTATGCCTGCCATCCCATGATGACCGTCGAGGGCCGTGTCGCCGCTTTGCAAAGCACGGTAATCGATAAGTGTCGGAAGAAGATAACGGCCCGCGTCAAGAAGGTGTTGCAACGGTTTAAAAGCCTGAAGAATGTTGCGAACCGCGGTATCAATAGTGACGATCACCTGCCTACCGAGACAAGAGAGAAGTTAATGGGCTGGCTACGAATCGAGTGTGGTGCGACGTTGCAGTCCTTCATCACAAAGTGGTTGGAATGGCTTCCGTCAGCGCAGTCACCGGCGGACTTGGAGTTTGCCATCTGCACGGCCTACCTGATAGGCGGGTCGGGGAAGATTCGTAATATGATGGACTTTCAGCTATTACGTCGAATTCGAAAAGTCGGCGACTATGCAGCCGCTACTAGACAGTTGGTTTCGGCGATCGACCTTCTCAGTCAGGAGCAACGCGACAACCTGCAGATACAGGAAGTAAGTGGTTGAGCCCGCTTGTCGAAGTATGCACTGCTAATTGTTTCAAGGTTCGCCCGCAACAACCTAGGACTCTCATCATAAACAAGACCTCTGTGGAAATCCTAGATCAGTGGGGCCGATTAAAAGAACATCGAGGAGTCTCCGAAGCGAATGTTCGACTCCAATATCCCTCACTACCACAACCGCTTTCACGGTCAAACGTGGTGACGTTGAGCGTGCACTGCGAATGCACGTTGGTTTCTGCCGTGGTCTCCCGGTATCTTCAGACTGGGATACCAATCGACGTGAAAATTGGTATCTCCAGGAGGCTGTGCGCTTGGTGTGACGCCTTTATGGTGACGGTCCGCAAGCGATACCCTGCAATTTCGATCACGACCACCGCTCGCCATGGCAAGAATTTCACTGGGTGGACTATCCCGCCCCTCGCACCTCAAGAATTAATCGACGACATGCAATCTTTCGTGGAGGCACTCGTACGAGAAATCTGCGGGAAGACGAACCGAATGTGGCCCCCCGATTCCGAGCCTAGATTCGCCGTTATCAACGACGAATACAGGGCGAGTCTGGCAGCAGCGATTCGGAATTCGCCAATCTTAAAACAGTTCGGCAAGCGGATAGATCCAGAGGTCTAGCGAGACTCTTGTAGGCGGCGTAATTTTGGTCGCAAGAAAAATCGTTGGGCGTCTATGAAACAGTTATCCCCGGTTGTCGATTTGTCGATTCCCATTACTTTGGAAGTCGGTGTTGCTACTTGTATTTCGCCCAATACCTCGCCTTTCGTCTTCCGGACCCGGACCTCCAACCAATGGAGGAAAGTGGAGTGTGAGACTGGGACGTTCGGTCAACGTCGGAGTTGAGTAGTATCGATGTGTCAGGGATTTCAGTACGATAGTGTCGAGGTGTATGCGAGGAGCACGATTGTTAGGTGAGAAATTTAACAAGAAATAAAGTTGATTTTTTCGATAATCGCCAGAGGAATAATCTTAAGGGGTACGGTTCGATATTCGCTATAGTTCCCGCTTCGCTTGACCCCCTTTCTCCTCTAGGCGAGTTGGTATCTATCCTTTTATGTGCACCTATAAATGGTAAGGCTCGATATTGTCTTGCCAGCTATTTGCGTTTCACCCTAGCTTGTTAGGGTCTGTTTGACGGTGAAAACCCTAAAACCAACTCAATCGTGCTGCTGGTTTATGTCGTATGAAGGTTCACGATGTGGAGGGATGAAGACGGATGAAGTTGATGAAGAGGTGGAGATGATATATCTTGGATTCGCTGAGTGTTCGTGTCGATGATCCTCTAGCAGGAGAGAAGGACTCTCAAAAGAAAGAAAGAAAGCAAACCACAAAACAGTCCCGCTCCCCCCCTCACCCCTGCCTCCTCACGTGTTGATGACCAATCAACGAAACTAAGCTCCACAACGGCACAAAACCTGTAACTGTCACCCGAAATTACCGTCGGCGTTCCGAAAACAAACCTTCGGGGCAGCTGCGTGCGCACTTCGTCATGCTGCGGTTACTGCGGCGCTCCCATACCGGAGCTGTCGTGCGCGGCGGATGATGAGTTTATTTTCACTCAATACTGACAATGGACAATTTTTCATACGGATCGGTCAGGGGGTCGGCCCAGCATCTAGGGAAGCTTCTGCGTGAGCAGGTGGCAGGTGGTTAAACAGGTTTTCTTCCTTCTCCTCACTTCCTTTGGTGGATGCACTCATTCTCCTATATCCGTGGGTTTCCCGTGAGTTATTTCACACGGTTATGAGTTTTAACGAGGCATCCGAGGATACTGGATTTCACTGTTTTTCCTCATCTGCTGCTGTAGCTGTTATGCTGGCATTTTCCTATTCTCTTTCTCTCTTGCCTTCCTTCACACCTTCGGTACGAGGGGACTGCCAGGAGGATGATCATCTGGAGACCACAGACCGGACATGAAATGACCAGAGATGACGGCTGTCCAAGTTTCTGGAGCACCGGCTCGGGGGACGGTCTTCCGTGCTTTCCTCTGACGAGTCCCTGAACCCCGTTGTATACTGAGATCATGTTCTGCCTATGACTATCTATCTTTCGTAGAACTCGCTATCTTCATCTCTATCAATCCCTATATTCCAACTGGGTGAATGTGTAGCGATCGAGTTACAGCGGTCGCAGTCCTGTGAGGTGGTACCTATAATGCCGGAAAATGTATTCTCAAATTCCGTGGTTAATCGACCTGGGTCATGGAGAAGTACATTGCCAAGATCCATATCGAGCGGGTAGCGAAAGGCACTGTGGGAGGAAGTCAAGAAGGAGGCAAGCCGGCAGAAAAGCCAGTTCAAGATCCAAGGCCTCTCCGATGACACTTGATGCAGCCAGGCGATGATTTCCTACTCGTAAGTTGCGCGGATGGTGCCGGACCTGAAGCGGAGGAAGATGCCCGAGCAAGGCGCCTGAGTGGGAGCTCAGACAGCGCGAGGAAAAGTGATGGGGAAAAGGGGCAGAAGGATGTGGAAATGGGAGTGCCGGTAGAGGATCGGTTGGAGTTCTTCGGAAGAACCTTTATTATTCTCTCAAGCGTCCGCCGATGATGAAGGAAGGGGGGAGTAAGCGGGCATGGGTTCATTTTTCATTTTGTTTTCCGTTCTCTCTGTCTCTTCTGCTATCTTTTACTTTGTTATTCCCAAAGTAGGTGCGCACTTCATATTCTCGGGGCTACGGCGGAGGGCAGGGGAGGCTAGAACGAGCCGTTCGCGGACGGTGGATGGAACTTGGCCCACGCAGGCCCATTCACCCTCCTCCCGACCATCTCGCTTGCTTCTCAACCCCTACCCCTTTTCCAACGCACCTCCAATCATCACCCTGCTTAACACATCACTATCTTTTCTACACTGTATCCCATTCGCACCAGATTCGGTTGCTCGTACGCTCCGCTATCTGTTACCGATATCCTCGCTGACCACTGACTTTCAAATCTGGTGTTCAGTGGGCTGGCTCCGCACCACCTGTGACTTCCTGGTCCACGAGCGAAACCACTTGCAGGACCGTCGCTTTCCGTGCTGAAGACCCTTCGCGTAGCCCTTCCTGCCTAAAACACCCCAACATCAGAGCTTAGGTTCGTACACCTTCTTGTTTTTGCTTGCTTGACTGTTCCACCTGTTTCTCACTCTGGTATCTAGGTACAGTGGCTTACTTTCCGCGTTGCCCGTCAGCAAATCCCAACAACTGCTTTCCTCTTTGTCTCTCAAGTAATAGCCACTACTCCACGGCATTTCCACCGCAAATCACGTTGTTCGAATTCTCTACCTCTCGCCAGCGGGGATGTCAGTGCCACAGCAGTATCTAACCAACGGTTTAGGTCCTCTACCTTCGATCACTTCACGACAGCAGAGCTCACTGCAGAAATGTCGGTCACGCCCACTGTCGACGAGATGATCTTCGCGATCAGCCAGGTCAACTTCTCTACCATCTACCGGCAGATGTCGCCGCCACCACCCACCACTGGTCTCCTTTTCACTGCCGTTGAGGATGCAACTGCGACTGCGGTGGCAGACGGACATGTGAACTCTGCCGGCAGCGTCGACGGCGATGGTGGCACTGTTGATGGTGGTGACGGCAACGGCGAGGATCCCGGCGGCCGTAAGGATGAAGACGAAGCTGCAGGAGAAACCATCGAAAAGCTTGAAGGTTCCCGATCTGGCGTCGCAGGGTACGAGAAGCCATCAAAACATCTGGTTCTGCTGGATCTGTTAGCCGTTCTGCTTGTTACCGAGCCGAAATCCGACGTGGCGGCAACTATGCTTGTCATGGGTCAGGCGCCTGTATTTCTCTATTCCAAGAACAGGCCGCTCACGGAGGACGAGAAACTTTACGTGCAAATGCTTTTCACTTACGCCTGCCATCCCATGATGACCGTCGCTACTCGAGTTGCCGCTTTGGGAACTGCGGTAATCGACAAATGTCGGAAGAAGATAATGGCCCGCGTCAAGAAAGCGTTGCAACGATTTAATAGCCTGAAGGATGTGGCGAACCGCGGTATCAATAGTGACGATCACCTGCCCACCGAGGAAAGAGAGAAGTTAATGGGTTGGCTACAAATCGAGCGTGGTGAGACGGTGCAGTCCTTCGTCACAAAGTGGTTGGAATGGCTTCCGTCAGCGCAATCAGCGGCGGAATTGGAGTTTGTCATCTACACGGCCGACCTGATAGGCTGGTCGGCGAAGATGCGTAACATGATGGACTTTCAGCTCTTACGTCGAATTCGAAAAGTCGGTGACTATGCAGCCGCTACTAGACAGTTGGTTTCGGCGATCGACCTTCTCAGTCAGGAGCAACGCGACAACCTGCAGATACAGGAAGTAAGTGGTTGAGCCAGCTTGTCGAAGTATGCACTGCTAATTGTTTCAAGGTTCGCCCGCAACAACCTAGGACTCTCACCATAAACAAGACCTCCGTGGAAATCCTAGATCAATGGGGCCGATTAAAAGAAGATCGGGGAGTCTCCGAAGCGGATGTTCGACTCCAATATCCCTCACTACCACAACCGCTTTCGCGGTCAAACAAGGTGACGTTGGGCGTGCACTGCGAATGCACGTTGGTTTCTGCCGTCGTCTCCCGGTATCTTCAGACTGGGATACCAATTGTTGTCGAAGTTGGCGTCTCCAAGAGTCTGTGCACTTGGTGTGAGGCCTTTATGGGGACGGTGCGCAAGCGATATCCGGCCATTTCAATCTCGACCACCAGTCGCCATGGCAAGAATGTCGCTGGGTGGACTATACCGCCCCTCGCACCTCAAGAATTAATCGACGACATGCAATCTTTCGTGGGGGCACTCGTACAAGAAATCTGCGGGAAGACGAACCGAATCAGACGGTCCGATTCCGAGCCTAGGTCAACCGATAACACCGACCAACAGAGCGCGGAGCTGGCGGCAATGTTTCGCAATTCGCCACTCATAAAACAGTTTGGCCAGGGGAAGGATTCGGAGGCCTAACGAGACTCCTGCCGAGGGGCGTATTTTCGGCCGCAAAAAAAAAATCGATGCCAATGCACGGAAGCGGTGATGTACAATAGCTCGTTGGATACGTACCGGTCGGTATGTGGGTTTCTTCACTTAACCAATGGAGGTTAGTGGGTGTGCTTTCGACTCTCTCGACCAGTATATGGATTGACGTGGTGCTCACGGGTTACAGACAGTTGGGTCGCCTTAGAATCTCTCTCTTACAGGTGTGGCGGTTCCAGCTATAGTCTGCGACCGTGCCCTTTGCTCTTGTCCCCCAGTTGTTGGCGCGTTGTTTTCTTTTTCAGTTGTTTTCCGGGAATGTGTTGCTTTCTCACTTCTTCGGTGTATTCGACGGTTAATTGCGTTACCTTTCAAGCGGTGGGAAGGTGGGGTTCTACGTTGATATGGACAGCTTGAATTGTAGAGTTTCAACTGTCATCATTATAAAATACGCTCTGGCCGTTGTTTTCACCACCTATTGTGGGAAGTACATCCTCATTACATGTGACTTCACGGCCGAACGTACAAAAAGTGTCTGACTTCGAGCATGTTTTGGCACGGATTGCCAGTTGGATTGCTCGCTGGGATGCTGGACATATCGCTCGTCGGATCGCGCGTCTGATCGCTGTTGGGATTGCTCATCGGATTGCAGTAGGATAGTAGGCAACTGTTTGGAAAGAAGGGAACTCAATGGCGCTGGTACGAGGAGGGGGAACGCATATCTGGTATGACCTCCGGTGTTAAGCGCAATAGATGAAACGCGCATATTATCCTCAACACCCCCCGGCCAACTGCCGAAAGGTCATGACAGCCTGCATCCAGTCGGTCGCGATGTTCGGGTCAGAACTATGGTGGAAGGGAGACAGGGTGGAGGGCACCATAGGGCGAGCCGAAGAGCTACAGAGAGAGGTGAACAAGCAGGCCCGGGCGACTACGGGATGCTTTCGAACAACCAACCGCGGCGCACTAGCGATGGAGTCAGGGCTCCGACCGGCAACAGCCCAGCTGGAGAATCGGCAACGGCGGTTCGGCCTGCAGCTACTTAGCTTGCCCAACGGCGACCAGGCCAGAGAGGTAGTGGGAGCAAGGTCGGGGATTGGGGGAAGACTGAAGAATGCACTGGTATTGGCACATCGAGGGAGAACAGAGACGACAGTCCTACTCGAGGAACCCGAAGCGCTAGAGGCCGAGACGATCCAGGAGGACGAGGAGATGGCCAAGGCAGAGGCGGAGCGGAGCAGACCGGGACTCACCATGTTCACCGACGGGTCACGACTCGACAGCGGGGCAACCGGATATGCAATTGCATGGCAGAAAGGACAATCCTGGGTGGGAATCAAGAACCACATGGGATACAACCAAGAAGCCTACGACGCAGAATGCGCAGCACTCGCAAGAGCCCTCGAGGAGGCTGCAAAGCGCCGGACGGCTCCGGAACGGGTCACCATTTTCACCGATGCCCAATCTGCCATTAGGCGAATGGCATCGGAAGATCCAGGCCCAGCCCAGAAGTACGCAATCCTAGCAAGACGGCACATCGCAGCGCTGTGAAGAGCTAGACCAAGTATCACCATCGAGATCCGGTGGTACCCTGCCCATAAGGGCGTCCCAGGCAACGAGAAGGCCAACGAGTGGGCAAAGCTCGCAGCAGAAGAACCGGAAGCGCAAGGGGTGGAGCGGCTACAGGGAGGAGCGAGGCCGGTACCACTTCCCAGGTCTCTCACCCACATCAAGCGTGAGATCTCAACGAAGAAATGGGACGAGGCCCGCCAGTGGTCGGGGAAACGGATCTCCGCGAAGAAATACAGGATGCCGCGCACGCAGCAGCCTGACAAGACAGTGGCCGGAAGCAACAAGAGGGTTGCCGCAAGGTTTTACCAGATCAAGACTGGGCACTGCCTTACCGGGGAATACCTGGAGTGGACAAAGAGCCGTGCGTCAGCCCGGTGCTGGTGGTGCAGGTGCAAGAAGCAGACAAGGGAGCACATCTTCAAGAACTGATGACGATGGAAGGAACAGCAGAAAGTGCTGTGGAAGGAGGGGTGGAAGGAGACTGAGAGAGGAAAGAGACGGTTCGCGATCCGGGACCTCCTTGCCGATGACAGGTGCAGCAAGGCAGTACTGGACTTCCTATCAACCACGGAGGTAGGAAGACTGGTCCCGCCCCCGGCTGATGAAGACGTACAGAGTGAGGCGTCAGAGTGGGAACTCCGGGAGCGGAGAGAGCGAGAGGAGGAGAAGGGAGCAGAAGCTGAGAGGCTGGGCACTGAGGTCGAGGATCCGCTGTTCCTCCCCACGCCCGCCTTTATGGCATCCGCGGAAGAGGAGTGAGAACGGGTTTCTGACTTTCATTTGTCATTTCCTTGGTCACTTTCGATCTTCTGGGTACAGGCCTGGGCGGAGGGCAAAGGAAAGCTTGGAACGTGCCGCCACTGCACGGACAGCGGCGGGGAAACGGTCAAAATGTACGCCGCCATAGTCTAGATAGGCTTCATGCGAGTATGATAAAACAAAAAAAAAAATCCTCAACACCCCCCACCGCATCCCCTAGCGGCACGTCACCTCTTCCCCACAGCCATCAGTGATACCTCGGATGGCCTTGGTACAACTTTGCCCAACTAGAATCCCCTATTTCTTTCCTCCGTTATTCTGAGGCGTTGACACGAACGGATACGCATCCCATAATTCGTGGAAAACAGGTGCCCAACCAAGGTTCGAGCTTTGCACCAACTTATGTTGACGGCAGGGCGACAGAGTACGGACCTACTCGGCCAGGCCGGCCTTGCGCTGGGTGGTTGGTGACAGCGGAATATGTGAACGATTAAAACTAGTCACCCAGGCTAATGGTGGGTATGTAACGATGGGATACCGAAATTACATATCCCTCCTCATGGGAGCGGACAGCACTCTATATGCTATCTCCGTCGGACGGCAGGCATTGCTGTCTCGACATTCCGCAATAAGGGGTTCGGCAAAAAACGTGACCGGCATTCTGGCGGTGGCACTCTTCCACCAAAGAGATTTACGAGGCAAGGAGGAGATTGATGTGCTCTGTTTGAATATACGGATCGATAGATATGAAGATAGTGACTGCATTGATTGATACATAGTCGAAGGCAGAACATTCTCTCTATATATGTACAGCAGGCCTCGGGGACTCGCCAGGGGGAAACGACGGAAGACTGTCTCCCGAGCGAGGGGTCTCAATAGTCCGGCCGGCCCGCGGGCAGCCCACGGGCTTTTGGGACGGTCCAGTCCAGGCCGGGATTTCTGATGACAGTCCGGCTGGGTGGACCCAGTGGCCGGACTACCTGGACCCGGGTCGGCCGGCGAGCGTTAGTGGGCCAACGCTCGTAGTAGTGGTTGAGAAAATAATATTGTCACAATGGCAGCTCCACCGTCTCTTCTTTAATTAACGATTTTTTTAGATAACCCTGTTTGTCCTATCTCCCCGATGCTCTTCCGCGTATGTCTGATTTCCGTCTATTGTTGTGTTGGTGGCTGAAGCCTCCCAGTATCAGGTTAGGTGTAGTCCAAAACCCGAAAACCCACCCACAATCCAAGAAATACAGACCTGATTTCCCTTAGAAGGCCACCATCTGTTCTCCGATTAACAGAATTTTTGAATAATCTTGATAGCATCATGTTTCCGGTGCTCTTCCGAGTATGTACGATGTTTAGCCTGTTGTTGTGGTGGCAGTTGAAAGCTCCCAGTAAGATCAGGAAGCCCACTCACAACAAAAGAAATCCCCGCCGGATTCTCCGAATAACAGAATTCTTGGATAATCTCGTTCGATTTATATCTCCTGTACTCTGCAGGGTATATACGATTTTATATCTGTTGTGGTAGATGCTGAGAACATCCAGTAATGTTTTAGTTGTAGTCAAAAGCCTGGAAACCCACCCACCGCCCAATATATAGTAAGACGCTAGTGGATCATGAGATCTCCCTCATTTTCTTGGTTTGCCGGCGGACCCAGTCCTGACCAGGCCAGCGCCAAAAAAGCCGGTGAGCCTGCAGGCTGTGAACAAGCGTGGACTGTGTCTCGCAGAAGAGACTAGGCTGAAGCCAGGACTGGCCCGGCCATACTGTTGAGACCAATGTCCCGAGCCGCTGCTCCCAGACATGGGTAGTCATCATATCCACGTGTGTCGTCTCTGGTCTTTCATCTCTGGACACCCATTATTCTGACACTTCCACTCTACGGAAGATGCAAAGGAGTGCAGGAGAGAAAGAGAAAAAGGATACGTCCAGTACAGTAACAGATAGCAGCAAGGACAAAACAGTGAAACCTAGTACCCTCGGATGCCTCGTTAAAACTCATAACTGTGTAAAAAACCTCATGGGAAAACTGTGGACATTGGAGAAAGAGAACATCCTTCAAAGAAAAAGGAACAAAAAGGAAACATGTTTCTACCATCTGCCACGCACTTCACCAAAAGCTTCCCCTAGATCCTTGGCCAATTCTGTGGCTGCTTCTCAGGCCAATTCCTAGGCCAGTCTGTTGGATGGTCTGTCTATTTGTCAGCATTGAGAGCACACAGCAGCTCCATCAACATCGGTGATGACAGCAGCTTCATCAACATCGAGCACGGACTGCAGCTCCGGTACGGGACGCACCTTCAGCTCCAGCATCACCGAGTGCGTACAGCAGCTCCATCAATAACCATTGGGGCTTAGAGAATACCTGCAATTGGCTAAAAGTCATCAACCACAACCTCACTCGGGTAGTCTCTGGCGTGTACCCCGGCATTGTGTGCGGAGGCACTCTGAGACCATCTTTTCTTTCTGAGCTGTTCTGCACCTTGCTTCAACTGGTAGCCAGCTTCCTTCTGCCTTTCTCATGTGCAGTAGAAGTATTGTAGCAGCGAATCGCTAGGTCTCCTGTAAGGCTTCCGACCTCCGTAGCTGACATGTCCCCCCACTTGCCACGGTGTCGAGCCTGTGTTGAGGTGTGAACCAACTTGGTCACTTCTCCGTGTGAACGATGTCTCATCCTCGATAAGGGGTGCAGTAATAGCATCCACGGTCAGCTCCTCCGAAGGTTTATTATTGAGAACGCCGACGCTAATTGCTAACTACTTAGGTACGGTTAGAAGGAGGTGGCAGATGACGGTGGTATCTGACATCGCATCTTCAGTTATGGCCAATTCCCGGCGAACAGCGAGTAGGCTCGAGATGTATTTGACGACCGAACATTGCAAAGGCACAGTCATATTCCTGGCAAAGGAATTTCCAGGCGTAGCTGCAGAATCCATTTTGTTCGCGTGAGAACTGCGGATAACGGTTCAGATTGTGGGATCAACCGATATGTAGATCTTCGAGGCAGCGCGGACGTCGCACTGATTGTAGTTACGACCTTAGGCAGTACTATCTTGTATATACCCTAGGGACGTAGTGTTAGAGTTCGACGAAAATTACTTGGTAACGATCTTGGAGGCCTCTGAGCGGATAAGGAATGATCTCATGTCGTTCTCTACACGTGATAGTTTCGGGTGTTGTGTAGGTCAGTGACTGCAAACGTGACGCTTTGTCAGGTCAGGCAATGTTGGCAATGTCGTCGCAACACGACGCGGCTCAAAGGATTGAAGCTTAAAAACGAGAGTGTAGAGATAAGCTGCAGAAGCGCACAGCGCTAAACGACGAGTTTGCAGATTTGCAGAGCGTTCAAGCCGGGCTTGTTGAAAATGCTTCTCGCCGCTCTGGCGTGGTGTACTGATGGAAGTAATGGCGACGGCAGCAACGGCATCAGCAGCAACACTATGGGAAAACAGTAGCAGGGGGGACCCTGGTCGCACTGGCTTGGCATTCTTCCATAGCAGCGTGTTTCGCGTTCGTTCTTCTTGAGTTGTACCTACTTCTCGATAGCATATTTCAATGACATCATTGTGGAGAATTGCGAAAACTGCCGGTGTCAGATTCACTGCCTGAGTGGTTGCCGTAAGGTAGAACAAACCATTTGTGACAGGTCCAGATGCAATAATGGTTCCTCTGTGAAGTAGATGTGTGGTATCCAGGCCAAACTCCACCTTGTAGCCATCTGACAACAGCTTGAACAGACTCAACAGACAGAAACGGCCAAATTTCATGACGTGTAGGACATTGCGAAATATGTGTCTGTCTTTCTCGCTAAAGGCTACTGCTATGCCTCCGATTACAGTGACACTTACATAGCAATTGTCGACAACATTGACTGATCTCTCTCTGGGTTTGAATTTCTGGTACTTGACGAAAATCGAGATATCTCTGGTAACGTGCATTGAGGCTCCCGAATCCACAATCCAGGTATGCTCCTTTTGATCTTGTGGTATGGAGACTTTGACTTCATCCACCTCACTGGCTTCCGTAATCGTCAATATCAAGTCGTCTGTTTCGGTACCTCCCGGTGGCGGCCCAACAGCATTCGCTGTTACCTGCCTGCTCTGGTTCTCCTTCCACAGGTGGTGGCTTTGGCATTCCTTCTTCTTGTGTCCTTGTTTTCCACATCCATAGCAGGCTACGGGTGACCTCTTTCCCTTCTTGTGTCCTTGTTTTCCACATCCATAGCAGACTACGGGTGGCCTCTTTCCATTCTTGCTTACCCAATCCGATCCTTCCTTGGCTCCATTGGTCTTCCCATATCCATGGCCCTTTCCGGATATATTGTATCGAGTACCTCCCTTTGCAAACATCGCTGTGTCGGCAGGGATAGAATGCTTAACTCGGAGCTTCGCTTCATGCGCCTCGAGGGCAATATACACGTCTTCCCGTTTTTTGTCTTGTTTGGTCATGTTGAGCATTGTGGTGAATTGGTCCCACTCCGGTGGTCGGTAGGGCTTTCGTCATATAGTACGTAAGCATGGGGTCGTCAATATCCACATCAACAATCTTCAGTTGACTTGCAACCCTCTGGATCTCCATGTAGAAATCTTCCGAACTTGCAAAATCTGCAAATTTTATGGATCCCAACTTGTCCATAAGTTGCCTTCCATCAACCTTGAAAATCCATTCACTGTCCATCTGGATTGCATCCCAAAGTCCCTTTGGATTCGAGTCCCACTTCTCGTCGTAGTACTTGCGCTGAAGAGCAGGAGAAAGTAGTCCTCGAATGGCACCACTGGCTTTCTCCAGCGTAATCTCGTACTGCTGAAGTTCGCGATAGTACCGGTGGAGCAAGACCCTGTAGGCAGGATCACTTGACTCCGGTTGGTATGGGTCCACCTCTTCTTTCGCATTCGCATCGGTGGTGGTGGTGGTGGATGGTGGAGTCGGCTTCAATGGCGGCCTCTCCTTCCCGCTAAGTACGCTTCCATATCCAAGGCCACTCAAATAAGCTTTAGCAGGCACAACCCACTCCTCGTAATTCGGGCCAATGAGCGGCTTGATGTTCATCGTCGACATCTTCTCTTCTTTCCGTATCTGCTGGGAGTCTTCCTGCGGTGGGATCTTTCCACAACGTGGTTCGGTTCGAAAGCGAGTATCTTCTCAACGATTTGGCGGCAAAGGGAGTCTTCCTTCGGTGGGATCTCTCCTCTTTCGGGTCGTCAGTCAAGGGGGTCTTCCAACGTGGGATCTCTCCTCTTGCTTGTCAGGGTGGGTGGGAGGGGTGGGCGGGCGTAGCGGATCTGAATTCTTATTTTCGAAGAACTTCAGAA
>Ga0307508_10001030_pt1 | contig 32382 bp, 28 predicted proteins | sample 9_EM_MG_FD_203089 | JGI IMG/M metagenome (GOLD analysis project Ga0307508, IMG submission 203089) | Populus trichocarpa ectomycorrhiza microbial communities from riparian zone in the Pacific Northwest, United States - 9_EM | ecosystem: Host-associated > Plants > Roots > Unclassified | place...
GCGGGCCCGGGGGGGGGGGGGGGGTCGATAAATACGCTCTTATAACTCAAAAAAGAGCCGATTATCTTTTATTTAAACAAGGCTTAGAATTGATAAAACATAAAAAACATCTTACTCCAGAGGGCCTACAAGAATTAGTAAATATTAAAGCGTCAATGAATCTAGGGTTGCCTGAGGAATTAAAAACAAGCTTTCCTGATACTATTCCCGTTCCAAGACCCTTAATTAGGGATCAAAAAATCCAAGATCCTAATTGGCTGGCTGGGTTTACATCTGGAGAGGGGGTCTTTCATGATTAAAGCTCGAAAATCTTCAGCTTACAAAGGCTACTCCGTCATATTAGTTTTTAGTTTAACTCAGCATAGGCGTGATCTTGAACTAATGACGAAGTTAGTGGATTATTTAGATTGTGGGCACTATTACCCCTATGAAGAAGCTGGAATTTTTACTGTAACAAGAATATCAGACATTACGGACAAGATTGTTCCGTTTTTCGATAGATATCCTATTTGAGGTGCAAAAGCTAAAGATTTTGAGGATTTTAAAGAAGCATCAGTCCTTATTAAATCTAAGGCTCATCTAATTAAAGAGGGGTTAGATAAAATTCTCTTAATTAAATCAAGAATGAATTTTAAGAGATAATTTATAGTAAGTAGTATATAATTAATATACATAAAGACTTCTATTTGAATTCTTTTTTATTTTTATACCGGAGGGTCGATAAAAAAAAAGATCGTGCTTCGCCAACAAAATATAAAAGAAAAAAAAGATAGCAAGTGTTTACGTGCTATAGAATTGACAATAGCCCCAGATTAAAGTTACCACATTAAGATAAACAGTTGTCATTATATACTAACCTAAGTAAGGTTTTATGTGATAAACATTTATTCTTTTTGGGGGCGAAATTAGCCTTATTTGGTTGGGCTGTACTTATAACAGCAGTTTTATTATTATTATCGCTCCCGGTCTTAGCTGGTAGGTTTATCCGTTATTCCGCCCATCGTGTCGTATCCATTGCTATATCTTTACATAAGGAACCTAAAAGTATTACTTTTGATGATATCCCCTCTGAATTGAAGGATATTATCATAGGGTTAGCTTTAGGCGATCTTTACATCCGTAAAAGAAATAAAAATACTTGTTTATGTTTTAAACAAGGTGTTGTTCATCAAGAATATATACTGCATCTTTACACTCTTTTTCAAGAGTATTGTAAGATGAGTCCCAGAATTAAGGACGCAGTAGTACAAGGGAAAACACACCAATCTATTTATTTCGATACATTAACATATGCTGCTTTTAATTACTACCACGAGTTATTTTATAAGGACAATAAAAAAATTGTCCCTTTAAATATTCAGGATCTATTGACTCCTATAGGTCTTGCGTACTGAGCGATGGACGACGGTAATGCTGATCGTTCTGGGTTTATTATTAATACTAATTCTTTCACTTTGGAACAAGTTGAATTGTTAGCTAAGGCATTAAAAAATAAATTCGACCTTAATTGCTCAATACATACTCGGAATGATAAGGTTATCAGACCACACTTATTGTATATCCGTGCAGATTCATGGGAAAAATTTAAAAGCTTAGTAGAACCTCACGTAATACCACATTTTACTTATAAACTTACATTGAGAGGACCTCAGAAAAAAAAATAAGCCCAGAGGTACCGCGGGGGACCTAGGGTGATTAATTTACAAGTTTGGCCTCTCTATGTTACTATTGCTCTTTCCATTCTGGCATAGGTTAGACTAGTCTAACCTTTATAGCCTCGCCTAAGCGGAGGTTAAATACCAGGGTCGGAATCAAGTAAATTGTCTTGTAACCATTCAGTTCGCGCTATGTAGATAGCCTAAGCAAGTCCTATTGGCGTACTTACTATAGCTATAATAATGCTGCACTTTAGGCTGTATTGTGCCAGCTCTAAATCTGGTTATATGCTGGAAATGCTAAATGCTTCTAGATACTATCCTAATATTACGGTATAGTGACAACTCTATAAGCTATGCTTAACCAGCAGGAAACCTAACTAAATTTATTTCTCGAATAGGTTTCTTGATATTGTACGCTATACACCGTAGCGAGCAAATCGACCTGCTAAGTATCTAGTCATATTTAAGTCAGAAATTGTGCCGGCTCTAAATCTGGCTATATGCTGGAAGCTGTGAAATATCGATTTCGCACAATCAGTAGGAAACCTATTAAGTTCTAACTTTTTAGGGGTCCTTAGAGACAACACGCCAGAATTTATTTGTTGTATTGTTTTGTTTTTTCATTGTTTCCCTATTTACCCTATAAAACAAGTAATAAAATTATCTATTAGATATGAGTTGTATAAAAATTATACTACTTCTAATAATGGTTCAAATACATATTTATCCTCTTATGTAGCAGGATTGATAGAAGGAGATGGAACTATACATGTTCCTAAAACAGAAAGATCTAATAAGGGTAATCTTAACTATCCTTCTATTCAAATAGCTAAACTTTTTCAATCTACTGTTAAACCTATCAGAGTCGAAGGACCTAATCCTCAATATAGAGTTAGAACTACTAATATGAAAGCTAATTTAGCAGTTATTGATTATCTTACAAAATATCCCTTGTTTGGAACTAAATTCTTAGATTTTCAAGATTGAGTGAAAGTCGTGAACTTATTTCAAGCAGGTAGAATGGATCATAAATTTAACATGGCTGAAGCTAAACTTATTAAATCTCAGATGAATGATAATAGAACTATTTTTTTGCAACCAGACGCCTTTATTTTCCATTACCGATGGGTTTGGAGTGACAAATAACTAGAGGCTACAATTAGCCGGTTAAGATGGAAATTTTTATATATATATATACATAAGCTATGACAAATCTAATAAATGAATTAAAAGGAAAAGCGGGAGAAATTAATCCGGTTAAAGTATATCAGAATATTGACTTGCAGAAGTTGCAGATATTGGCTGATAACAAGGGGAAAGCAGGAGTTTATCGGTTCACAAATCTAACCAATGGGAAAAGCTACGTGGGATCTAGTGTGAATTTATCCAGAAGATTTTATCTTTATTATAATATAAACCACTTGCTTAAACAAAAATCAAGCCTTATCTGACGGGCTTTACTTAAATACGGCTATTCGAAATTTAAGTTGGAAATTTTTGAGTATTGTGAACCAACTGCCTCAATACAAAGAGAACAACACTATCTTGATCTACTTTCACCCTCCTACAATGTTTTAAAAACGGCAGGTTCAAGTTTAGCCATAAACACTGTCTAGAAACTAAAGCAAAAATAAGTCAAGCTCTATTAGGTAAAAATAACCCCAATTTTGGACATAAAATCTCAGAGGAAACTCGGGTAAAAATGGCAGTGGCTAAGCTGGGTCGTAAGATCTCAGAGGAAACCCGAGCACGGATGTCAGCATCATCAGCAAGAGGTATTTCAGTCAAGATACTTGACCTTGATACAAAGCAGGTAACTGAGTTTGATTCCATTCGTAAGGCTGCAGAATCTATTAATTCACATAAAAACACTATTTTACGGCGTGAAAAGTCTCAATTGGAAAAAGGTATAAACACACCCTATAGAAATAGATATATGATAGAAATTAAAAGAGATTAAATTCTTTATCCCCGTTTGGCCTGATGGCCTTATTGCTTTTATACGTTGCTTAATTTTCTGTTGTTCTGTTCTGTTCATTTGTTCTATCTAAAAAAGGTTTCGATTTAAGAAACCTTTATCCAAGAAGAGAAGTTAAACTTCTACTTTGTAATGTAATGTAATTTAATTAAAAGCAACAAGCGGCTCCACCGACATATATTTTATGCGCCAAGTTTTTTTTTAATAATTTTGTTAATACCCCCGAGGGGCGCGCCACGGGGCCGTGTTAGCTATTCTTAGCTTTTCAGCTTTTATTATCTATGCCCACCGTCCCTTCGGATACAGAAGGGACTTAAATTTCTATATTGAGTGAAATATACACGTAGATGCAATAATAGTTCATTATATTATATCGGTCAAATTCTGGTTTAATGCTTTAGGCGGAGTCGAAAAATATGCTATATTTGAACATAATAGAGGTTAGCCCGGTTATATACTAGGTAAAATGGGAGTATTTATATGGGGATCATTTACAAAATTTTTATAACTTAAATAAATAAGATATAGTCCCACCATATACGTGAGTATATGAGTATCTACTCTAAGTTTATTAGGGTGCATAGTCCCCTCGGCGGGTCCTAAGGGACGCCGACGCAAAAATAGTAAATTTTTAAGATAGTAACACTATCATGAGATTATGTCTCGTAGATCAAGTTAATTAGGCAATTATAATGGTTCTTATTACTTATACGCCTTCTTACTTGGTTGAAGAATTTAATTCAGTGCGCTTATCTATACTATTGGCTAGAGCTCATCCTTTGGTAAGAAGATTTTCGACCCAGGGGAGTAACAATGAATCAGATTACATAGCATACTATTTAGCTGGATTATTAGAAGGTGACGGTCATTTTAATACACCTAAGAAACTTTATGCTCCTTCAGGAACAGCTAGAGTAGCTGCTATAGAAACAGTATTTGCTCTTAAGGATAGACGTTCAGCAAAACTATTACAATCTCTATTTGGTGGAAAAATATATGATCATCCTACTAAAAAATTGACGAGATGACTAGTTCAAGATAAAAAATCTGTCACTAATATAATAAATTTAATCAATGGGAAATTTAGAACACCTAAGATTAATTCTCTCTATGATATGATTGATTTTTTAAATGCTAAAGGGGCTAATATTATAAAACTTCCTTTAGATACTAGTCCTTTAAATAATAATGCTTGACTGGCTGGTTTCATTGATGCAGATGGGCATTTTGCTATTAAAGGGTTTACTCCAAACCCTAAATCGCACTTAGGTATTCAATTTCAATTATCACAACGTGCTACCGATAAAAGTGGAGATAGTTTAGAGAAAGTAATGTCAAAAATAACAGAATTTTTATTAGTAAAACTAAATAAGAGAACATTCTCTGAAAAATATCATCAGTTTGTTGTTAGTACATCTAACCGTGTGAGCAACAAGATTTTAATTGAATATTTAAATACTTATCCTTTATTAAGTTCAAAATATTTGGACTTTAAAGATTGAGAAACTGCCAATAACATATACATAAATAAACTACATAAAGATCCTATACAATACGAAAAAATTCGTAAACTTAAAGCAAATATGAATAATGGTAGAACTTATTTTTCTTGATCTCACCATAAACAAATTTTATCCGACTAAATTGTATAGACTAGTAGTTTAACCCCTTATTTATCCAGGGGATGGGCTGCAATTGTTTGAACCCCAGCCGTGATAGATTTCAAATGAAGGGTTGGTTTAATGTTATGGAGCATGTGATTAAATAAGTATAATAAGTGTATCACGTAGGTGTATGATCGCATATTTTATGTTTTGTAAATCTTAACTTAAATGAATTAAATCTTTAACAAGTATAATAGGCTTAAATAACAAGTGTCGCCAGTTTGCTGAAAAATGGCAATTTACAGCCTGTTAAAAATAGCGCCAGCTCTAAATTTGGCCATATGCTGGGAATCGTTATATGAAATTATAACGCGATCAGCTGGAAACCTGTTAAGTTTGAACTTTTCAGGGATCTTCAGAGACAATACGCCAAAGTTTATTGACTGTATTGTTTTGTTTTTTGTTGGTATTGGACTAAAATTGGATAATAAATTTACCCCCCATTTATTAGATGAAGCAAAATTAAATATGAATTTTGCTTACTATTTAGCTGGTCTAATAGAAGGAGATGGGACAATACTTGTCCCCCGAACAGAGAGATCACCAAAAGGAAAACTAAATTATCCTTCAATCCAAATCCAATTTGATTCAAGGGACCTGGCCTTAGCGTTGATTATTCAAAAGACTTTAGGTTTTGGATCGATTTGTAGATACAAGGGTTCTAACTCCTATAGATTAACAGTAAATAGTTTTAAAGGTTTGATAATAATGGTAAAATTATTAAATGGTAAGTTTAAAACAGTTAAAATTCATGATTTTCATTTACTTATTGATTTTTTAAATAATCGTTTCCCTGATTTAAAGATTGTTAAACAAGATTTAGATCAAACTCCTCTGTTTTCTAGCTCTTGATTGTCTGGTTTTATTGATAGCGATGGGCATTTTTTTGTAAGACTGAATAAAAATTCAGTTTCTTGTGGCTTTGAATTGGTTCAAGCATGTATTTCTAAAAAGGGATATAGTAAAAAAAATATTATGAGTCTATTAGCAGAGGTATTTCAAATTGAATTAAAAGAAAGAAATAAGGCCTATTGCAAAGGTAAAAACCAGTACTACGTAACTTGAACTAAGTTGGAACCTAATAAAAAAATGTATTCTTATCTTAGTAATTACCCTCTTTTTAGTTCCAAATTTTTAAATAGTCAAGATTGTTTTAGAGTTATGAAGCTTATTGAAGAGAAAGTACATAAAACAGAGGCTGGTAAAGATATTATAAATGAAATCAAAAATAATATGAATAATGGTAGAACTGTTTTTGTTTGAGATCACTTACAAAATTTTTACAGTATGTATAAATAAAATATAGTCCAAACAACGGCATAAGTCGTTGAGCACTCACATTAGATGGAGCAGCTTATTAAAGCTCCATCATGGTCTTACGGCTCGTGAGTCGAATAAATTTAGTGGGTCGCCCGCAGCTTGTTGCTGGTGCCTGCGAGCCTTGCCTGCCCGTAGGTGGGGGCATAGGCGTACCATATTTAGCTATTACTATGGTCGAGGAATGGGCTTGAGAAACCCTTCATATAGGCCAATTTGTGGGAGTGAACCTCCTGCTATAAACCATCAAATTGCGGGTACACCCTAAAGCAATTTCAACCAAGCGAGGCTGGTAACAGTCCTCGTGGCACAGGTAATGACTCGTGGTATGGTAAAATCGAAATTGATGCACGAAAGGAAATGGGTAATCCGCAGCCAAACACCAGGACATATGTATAAATTTTGTCATGTGTGCGCAGTTCATCGACTAGAAGTTGGTTGGCGCAAGCTTAAGTTATAGTCAAGCCCCACCTGAAAGGGTGCAGGAGAACAGTTTAACATGTATAAAGTTCTCCGTTAAAGGAATAATTGTCATTATTTAGGGAGAAGGACCTCAACTCTGCCTGTAAAATGGCTAAAGAGGTAGATCTGTTTTTTTCGCCATTCATACCTTTTTTAAGGTTAGAACCACTGGAAACTATTAAGCTCATTCTTCGCTTCGCGATGTAAAAATGACAATGAGTTTAAAATATTAATATATTAGTGTGTCATAGAAAATCTGCCAGCTCTAAATTTGGCTATATTCTGGGATAAGTTATATATCTAAATATTAACTCAATCAGAAGGTAATGTAGAAAGTTTCGATCTTTCTTAAACCTCAGAGACCACACGCCAAAACTTGCTGTATGGGCTGCGCTGAGCCGTAGACAAAATTTTAGCAAGTAATATATGGTCCAACCGCCAATGTGAATTGGTGAATATCTACTCTAAACAATATAATTTAATAATACTATTTTATTCATCTTCCTGCCTTAGTGTAGTAGAAACCATATGCAGCCTTCGCTGCTGATAGTTTATGCCTGCGGCTGAAACTACAATCATCCTGATGATGGAGGTGCAAAAAAAAAATAAGAGTAGATTAGAAAAATTAGTTTGAGATTAACGGTTCCTATTTTAATTTTATGTGAATTTGTAAATAGATTTATTGAGGGGATATTTTATTGCTGTGCTGGAATAAATTTTCCTCCCAGAGAGAGCCGCGCTAACCTTAGGGTAGCTTGTGTACCTGGTAGAGTAAGAAAATATAGCAATAATAATAATAAGTCAAATAATTTGGCGTATTATTTATCAGGGTTGATAGAGGGAGACGGTAGTATTTATACTCCTAAGGCGTTAAGAGCACCAGATGGTAAGCTTTTAAAACCAAGTATAACAGTATGGTTTGCTAGTAAAGATAGACCTTCAGCAGAATTGCTTAAAAATATCTATGGAGGAAATATATATAATCAATCCCAGGGTACTATATATTGACGAATACAAAGTATCGCATCCATCATGGAGGTGGTTAACTCTATTAATGGAAAGTTTCGTACTCCTAAAATTCATGCTTTACATGCACTTATTGATTTTTTAAATGCTAAACAAAATAATATAATTAAACTTTCTTTAGATACAAGCCCTCTAGCTAGTAATGCATGACTAGCAGGTTTTATTGATAGTGATGGTTGTTTTTCTATTAAAGGGTTTACCCATAAAAGAGTTTATATAGCTATACAATTTTATTTATCTCAAAGGATAAATGATATAAGCGGGGAAAGTATGGAACCCATTATGCAGAAAATAGCTGATTTTTTTCAAGTAAAACTGGGTAACAGAGCATTTAGTGAGGGAAAATTTAAACAATTTGTTATTAATACCTCCAACAAAACAAGCAACCAAATTATCATTGAATATCTGAGTACTTTCCCTTTATTAAGTTCTAAATTTCTGGATTATAAGGATTGAGAGAAAGCTAATTGTCTTTATGTAAATAAACTGTACAAATCTCCAGAGTATTATGAACAAATAAGGGAACTAAAGAATAATATGAATACTAAGAGAACTACTTTCTCTTGACTTCATCATAAAACTGATATTTATGATTTAGTTTAAATATTTATTATTAATTTAGCAGTCGTTCTCGATTGGATTTGATTTGATTTCTTTTGAATAATCTATATACACATTCACTAATAAGAAAAAAAAATAGTTTGAGTTACCGAATTATTTTTTTGGGAATAACTATGATACTGACTGATCGTAACTTCAATACTTCATTCTTCGAAGCAGCTGGAGGTGGTGATCCAATATTATACCAGCACTTATTCTTTACATGTTTATTTTTATATTCCATGATTGTAAACAATACTCGTATTCTTACTAATACTTATGTAACAGCATCACCATCTAACGGTGATTTTAATTTTAATCCTTTTTTTGAAGTGTATAAAGATCAATTTAGTAATAAACCTTTACCTTCGAGAGAATTTTTAACTTGATTAATTGGATTTTCTGAAGGAGATGGTTCATTTATTGTTCTAAATAGAGGTGGTTTATCATTTGTAATTACTCAATCTACTAGTGATATACAAGTCTTAGATTTTATTAAAGAAACTTTAGGATTCGGAAAAGTGGTTAAACAAAGTGCAACTACTTCTCGATTTGTTGTACAATCTAAATCTGAGATTGCACTAATTATCTATTTATTTAATGGTAATTTAATATTACCAACTAAACAAGAAAGTTTCCAAAATTTTCTAGACGCCTTTAATTTATGAGTTTTAAAAGGAAAATTGAATCTAAATTCAGTTGTGTATATACCATCTCAAATTCTTCCTAGTTTAACTAACAGTTGATTAGCTGGTTACACTGATGCTGAAGGTTGTTTTACCGTGTCAATTTTATCGAATTCTAATGCTTTTAGATTTAGATATATGATTGCACAAAAAGGTTTAATAAACTTACCTATTTTAACTCATATAGCAACATTATTCAATGTAGGTAGAGTAGAAAAACATTTTGTAGAAAATGTTTTTGAGTATAGAGCAAATGGGTTGAAAAATTGTTGTCAACTTTTTCCATATTTTGACTCACATAGTTTATTTACTAAAAAAGGAACTAGTTATATGCTATGAAAACAACTTTATACTTGTTTACTTAATAAAGAACATCTTGATCCTGATTTGAGAAAAGTTCTCATTGAAAAGGCAGCTATGATTAATAAATCTAATAAGTAGTAATTGAGTTTAGTAAGAAATTTTCTCCTCTGCCTTCACCCCACAACTTGTAGGGTAGGAGGACAAGGCGCTTCTTATTTTATTTATGTAATAAATAAAATTAATAAAATCCTTGCGCCCCCTGCAATTGGGGGCGATGGGGGGCTGCTGAGCTGGGACTAAAGAGGGGGGGAATTTATACCAAAGGGCTAGGGCTACCCAGCCCTGCGGTAATACAGTATTCCCTTCGGGAATACAGGGTGTGGTTTAATATATAAATATCACAAGTTATGAAGTTATTAAGGCAAGTGCTTATTTTATTTTTAAAGACCTGAAATAACGAATACTTTTAAGTATACCATAAACCCTAGTTATTATCTAATTAGACTTGCAACTCTTAGGTTTCTGAAAAAACATTTTAATATCAGAAATCCTTTCTCATTTATTTGAGAATAGGAAGGAAAAGTTCTTTAGGATAATCATTACGTAGTGTAATGGGTAATTAATTTAATTACTTAGCGACACTAGTGCTAACGGTCAACGATTTCTCCATCTAAGACCGTCGGTTGTCTAAGCAATCGCTACAGACTAGTTCACTGGTGGGTGGCTGAAATGCTGCTTAATGTATAGTCGGTTTCTCCATCATGTAAGAGTGATCACAAGCCTACATTCAAATAGTTATTGTTAATAACTAATTTAGAAATAATTTTATTTCTAAATAATTTTGTATTAGTAGCACCTGAATCTAATAAGAGATAATATATACTAATCTTTTATGCCTTCCCCTTTGCCCGCAGCCATCAATCTTTGATTGAAGGCTGCTTAAAGATAGCTAATTAAAAAAAAATCAAGGCAAGGGTCCGGGACTTGATTAAAAAAAATCAGAATCAAGCCACACAGTTTTTGTACTGTTTGTTGAATATATCTATATTAGGCTTTTGTATATTAGAAGTTAGATTTGGAGAAATGGATTCTTTGGTCAAATATGGCCCTGGGGATTCTTAATTTTCCCTAGAATACGAACTATATGCTGGAACCCCGATAATTCATTTTTGAATACTTTAGGCGTAAGTGGTACTTTTATTTGATATCCCGTTAAAGTCATAAGTTTAAAAATGTTGGGTAATCAGCCGGAAACCAAAGGCATACACCGAGTAGGATCCTCAGAGACTTTACGTTCGTTATCCTTAAACACTAAATCTGATTTACATTGAAATCAATGATTAGCTGGTTTAATAGATGGTGATGGTTGTTTACTAGTTAGTAAAGCTGGTTACCCTAGTTGTGAAATTACAATGGGCATAGAAGATGAGCGTGCTTTAATGGAAATAAAACAAAAATTAGGTGGTTCTGTTAAGTTAAAAACTGGTGCTCAAGCTCTTAGATATAGACTACATAATAAAGCTGGTATGCTTGATCTAGTAGCGCGTATTAATGGCCATGTAAGAAATAGTGTAAGATTAAAACAACTAGAATCAGTTTGTCTTAATTTAAATATAATTATGTTACAACCCATGGAATTAACTAAATCTAACGGTTGATTTTCAGGGTTTTTTGATGCTGATGGAACAATAACTTATTCAATGAAAGGTGGCTATCCTAAATTATCGATTACTGTAACAAATAAACATGAAGTAAACGTAAAACATTTTGAAAGTGTTTTAGGAGGAAAAGTATATTTCGATAGGGGAGGTTACGGATCTTACAAGTGATCTATTCAAAGTCAAAACAACATAGAAATGTTTTTAGACTACATTAAAAAATTTCCAAGCCGAAGCCATAAAAAACAAAGATTATTTTTAACTCCTAAATTCTATGAGTTAAAATCTTTAAAAGCTTATAAACCAGATTTAGATAGTGCTCAATATAAAGCATGAATTAGATTCAATGAAAGTTGGCAAGAAAAAGGATAAAGATAAAGTCCAGAATAGAAGAGCACACTAATGTGATCTATTACTGCATCCAGAGGTCAAATATATAGGCTTATTTACGTTGCTGTTTGCTGGAACTACTTTTATACTTAGTTTTAAATACTCCCTCTTAAATGACACAGTAACAACGTTAAAACGATGAAGTGAATCAGCAGGTAACAGTTTTATATATCTATTTAATATAATGTATACAAAATGTAATGAATTATATAGTAAAAATAAAATTGGAACCTCAGAGACTTTGCGCAACGAAACCGTAATAACTACAGAAAATGTAAAACCTATTTCTGTACATGTGCCTACTCATTTAAAGCCAGTTAATGATGATCAATTCGGACATTATTTCGCAGGTTTAATAGACGGCGATGGTCATTTTAGTAGTAAACAACAATTAGTTCTTGTATTTAATTCATTAGATGCTTCCTTAGCCTATTATATAAAAGAACGATTAGGTTTTGGTAGTGTTCATAAAGTTAAAGATAAAAATGCTATTATTCTAGTTATAGCGGCGAGAAAAGGTATGGAAAAAGTAATTAATTTAATAAATGGAAAAATTAGAACAGAAAATAAATTTCATCAAATAACTAATAATATATTAAATAATGAAAATTACGCTGAATTTAGAAAAAAAATTAGTTTTAAATTAAACTTAGATAGGGATTTAAAAAACCATTGACTAGCTGGTTTTTCTGATGCTAGTTTTCAAATTAAAGTACTTAAACGTAAAAATAGAACTGAAATACGATTAAATTTCCAAATTGATCAAAAAAAAGATAGTCCGGCCGCCGAGAGTCGGCTGGATGCGCACGATATGCGACGTATTTTAATATTAATTAAAGACTTTTTAGGAGGTTTAATCAGTTATGACCGGCTTCAAGACGATTATATATATGGATCGTCAAGCTATGGTTCAGCTAGAAAGGTTATAAAGTATTTTGATTACTTTCATTTATTATCTTGTAAACATATTAATTATTTAAAATGAAGAAAAGCATATATAATAATTCAAAATAGAGGTCATTTAAATAAGGATGGACTTGAAAAAATTATTAAATTAAAAAATACAATGAATAGATTAAGTGATACTACAACGGTTTAAAAAATAAAGTCCTAACAAGGATGTTAAGTTCTTGAGAATTAATTAGAATAGATTTTGATTCTTACCCCGCCCGCGGCTCGACCGCTGCGGAGCACTGATGTTTCGCGGCGTAGGCCCGGGGGTTAATATTAACTATTCGATTAATCAAAATTATTGTTATATATTAATTATTCCAGGTTTTGGAATCATGAAAGTTAAACAACTCAATTTGTGATAAAGAACCAAACTCCGGGGACACCCTAAAGCTTTAATTACTAAACTCATCTAGGAAACTAGAAGAGCGGCTAGATGTAATGGTCAAGGTAAAGTAACAATATTAAAGATGTGACGAAAGTCTAAATGGGTTATCGCGGATCTAAATCAGTCTTATATTAGTAGCAGGCTGTAAAAGAGCAACGAGTAGACGGTTCTTCAATGTTCAGATAACATTGTAAGGTGTACTCTAGTCGCCGGGAAACCGGTTCTTAATAAAGAATGACGTAACTGAAAATTGATAAGACTAACACCTATTTTTTTAGATTTAAATAAAGTACGTGTTATGTTAACATTTCCCCTAATATATCTTATATTTTATTTTTTATATTATAGACATAATATAAACTACAATGGTTTATCATTTTTGTCAAGAGCTAATTCAACATATTTAAATAACCACAAACACGGTGATCCTAATGAATTCTGAACCGGCTTAATAGATGGCGAAGGTAGCTTTATTTTAACTATTCGAAAAAATTCAACAATGAAATATAAGTTCGGGGTACAGCTTTGTTTCGCAGTTGTTCTACATCGAAAGGATCGAGAGTTATTAGAATCGCTACAATCTTACCTTGGCGTAGGTAGAATATCTAAGCATGATAAAAATAATCTTCAATTCCGAGTTCAATCAATAAAAGAAATGGAACTTATATTTAAACATTTAGATAAGTATCCATTGATCACTCAGAAAAGAGCGGATTATCTTTTATTCAAACAAGCTTTTTTAATAGTTCAAAACAAAGATCATTTAACTATTGAAGGTTTAAAAAAATTAGTAGCAATTAAAGCCGCTATGAATTTAGGTTTATCCTCAGAATTAAAAGTAGGTTTCCCTGGTGTTAAACCGGTTGAGAGACCAATAATAGTAAATAAAAGCTTCACACCTAAAGATTCGTATTGAATAGCTGGATTCATATCTGGTGAGGGCTGTTTCTTTATTGATATTTTTAAATCAGCAGGAAGTAAACTAGGGGAAGCTGTATCATTAGGATTTTCAATAGGTTTGCACACTCGTGATGGTCAATTACTGTATAGCCTTTGTGATTATTTTAAATGTGGCAAGGTAAATCAGCGTTTAAATAAAAACGCTCTGGATTACCGTGTTAAAAAATATTCTGACATTGTTGAAAAAATCATTCCGTTTTTTGAAAACTATCCTATTCAAGGAGAAAAATTAAAAGACTTTGAAGATTTTAAAAAAGTAGCAGAATTAATGCAAAAAGGAGCTCATTTAACAGAATTAGGTCTATTAGATATAAAAAAAATCAAATCTGGTATGAACACAGGTAGAGTTATTTCATAATTAATCTAAAATTAAGATTAAAGTTGTCATAACAGTTTATTCCGATTATGGGTAGCGCTGGCTACTTTGATAATTGAATAAAGTTATGAAACGTAGTACTGTAGTTGCTGCTAATTCAAATAAAAGTATCTTCGGTCAAAATGGCCCTTGGATTGGAGTAATCCAATTTACGCAACAAACTATTTGCAGGGAATTCAAGAATTGTTATATCAATTCCCTATTACAAAATACTATGAATGTAAGTAATATTATATATTCCTTTCTAGTAACAATTTTTGTAATATTGAACAATCCGCAGATAACCAAAGCACGAAGTGAAAACTTCAAATCTGAAATAACAAACTTTTTCGGATTAAGCATGTGAGTAGGAATTTCAGAGGCCATACGTTTGTTGTCAACTTGTTTATTATCAATCTCACGCAGCATGACGTCGAGAATTGAATTTCTAAACAACATAATAGAGAAATACTCTTTAATCCTTCGAAATAGTCTTGTCTTAGACACGGCATATAATACGATGTCGACGGACACTAAGACTAACATTGATAGTGATATGCCAGAGGACACTAAGATTAACACTAACACAAGTAGTAGTAATAATGGTAGTCCGAAATCTACAGACGGTGAGAATAGCCGGGGTTTTTACGAAGGATTAGCAGGACTCATAGACGGAGCTGGTTGTTTTCAACTATCAAAGAAAGGGTATGCTAGTCTAGAAATAGTTATGGAACTAAGAGATAAACATTGTCTATATCAAATTAAACCGAAATTTGGTGGTTCAGTAAAATTACGAGCAGGTGACAATCATTTAAGATATAGATTACACCATAAAGCAGGTTTATTAAATCTGGCTAGTCCGCAGGCGGACTAGCCAGAAATCCTGTTAGAATGCTTCAGTTAGGTAAAATATGCGATAAATATGGTATAAACTTAATTTATCCTCAACCTTTAACTTATAATAGCGGTTGATTTGCAGGATTTTTTCCCGCGATCCCCCCCCCCCCCCCCCCACCCCCCCCCCCCCCCCCCCCCCCCCCCCCCCCAGCCGGGGCCCCCCCGCAGGGGGGGGGGGCTTGGGGGGGGGGCTGATGGAAGTATCTATATGAACGAATCATCTGGTCAATTGTTTATTACTGTATCTCGTCGCCCCCCTGCAAGCTTGCAGGGGGCGATGAAAAATAAATTTCTATTGGATGCTTTAGTTGAACTATATGGGGGAACAATTTATGCGCCCCTCCCGGGGCTTTCCTCTCTCCCAGCGGGTCCCCAACCCACCCAGCCCCCAGGGGGGGGGCAGTGGGTCGTTTATCTATTTTTATTTTTATTTTTATTTTTCAATAAATTTAAAAATTAAAATAAAAACCCGCCCTCCCAGGAGTTTATCTCCTCCCCCCCTCCCAGCCTTCCTTTCCCCCGGGCTCCCCCCCCCCCCTCCCAGCCCCAAGGGGGGGGAGCCGGGACTAAAGAGGAGGAGCCGGGACTAAAGAGGGGGGGGGGGATTGGGGGGGGTGGGGGAGAGAGAGGAAAGATGGTTAAAAAAAAATTCTACTCAGGGTTATGTTTAAATGTTGCTGAGCGCCATGCTCTTTAATTTATGCAACAAACATGCAGATAATTCAAAACGTAGGCGCGTGGACGCGCCTTCGAAAAGATATAACAATTCCGGGGGCGCGCGTAGTTTTATTAAAAAATGCCGCCCAACGGGTTTCCCTTCTACAAGTCGAAGGGAAAACAAAGTTACAAAATACTAGAAAAGGGTAAGTAAATCCCTTTCTAGTAACAATTTTTGTAATACGGGATAATCCGCAGATAACCAAAGCATGTAGTGAAAACTTTAAATCTGAAATAATAAACTTTTTCGGATTAAGCATGTGAGTAGGTATCTCAGAGGCCAAACGTTTGCGGTCAACTTTTAAGAATCCTCTTGGAATACAATATACGGCAGGCATTCTTGTTTTAGATGCGATATATAATAGTGATATGGTGACGGATTACGATTATTACTAACACATGTAGTAGTAATAATGTTAGTCCTCTACCAATGGTGAGAATGCCAATTTTTCATACAACCCATACGAATTAGATACAAATGATCGTGTAACATGTTATCTTCTAGCGATCATAAGGGTAAACAATAAATTAATCATAAGGAAAATCAATAAATTAATCTTTTTTTCTAGAAGTAACGGTAGTATAACTACCTTTGTAATGTAATCAAATTAAGAAGTAATCCTTCAAAAACAATATATACATATAATTCATGACACAAAAAATTAACTTCGCGGGTCTAGTAGGGGCAAGTACTGTAATAGGTGTACGTCTTCACGGCTGCTGGTTTACTTGCGCTTATGTACGACCTTCCAGCCTTTACTTGCGGCTTATCATTTCTTGAGAGCGAACAGGCGGTTTCTCTTATTCTTTCGTCCCCCTTACCCCCCCACCCCCCCCCCACCACACACATGTGTGTGGTGGGGGTTGGGGAAGGGGAAGGGACTACGTGGGATTTACTCTATTCTGCGTGTTTCCAAACAATTACAAGTGGATTGTCAGCAGTGATTCCTGTTGTTTGCTATTCTAATGCAGATACCCAAAAAATCTCAATCCTTAAAGAAAATAGAGGTAAATCTGGTGTTTACCGTTGAGTAAATCTAGAAAATGGCAAAACTTATGTAGGTAGTAGTGTTAATTTGTCGTAAAAGATTGGGTAATTACTTTAATGTTTATTATCTTCTTAAACATGAAAAGATGGTAATAGCTAAAGCTTTACTTAAATATGGTTATTCCAAATTTAGATTAGAAATACTTGAGTATTCTGAATAAGAAAATCTTTTAAGTAGAGAACAGTATTATTTGGATAAATTAAAACCTGAGTACAATATCTTAACTACCAGCTGGATCTAGTTTGGGTTTTAAACACTCCCCCCCCCCCCAACCCCCACCCCACACATGTGTGGGGTGGGGGGTGGGGAAAGAAGAGACTTTGGGTAAATTGAGAGGTCGTAAACTATCAGATGAAACTAGGGGTTTTATGAAGCAGAGAGCGATAGGTCGTCACATTGGTCGTAAACACACTGAAGAGACTCTGGTTAAAATGAGTGAATACTTCGTCGAAAAAAGGAAAGAATAATCCGTTATTCGGTACACATCATTCAGAAGAAACCAACGCTCCGCCCTATATTGAGTGAAGCTAATGGTATAGCAATTAAGGTTTTCGATAAAGAGACAAATGTGACTTCTAACTATACTTCAATGAGAAAAGCAGCAGAGGGGGTAGGTGTAGTAACTTCTACGCTCTTTTATCATTTCTTTCTTTTTTTTTTTTAAAATAAAAAAAGACAGTAATTGCTTTTGTTTAAAAGGTCGCTATCAGATAGAAAAGGTCCAAATTGACTAATTTTCAATCTCGAAGTCATTCACCGTCTTTCTTAGGGGGCTTTCCAGCTTCATCTCCATTTATTTTTTTTGGTTTGTTTTTTGGATTCCGATTCCGATTCCGATTTCGATTCCGATTACGCTAATAGAGGGTGAGTTTTAGGTTGACTCAACCCGGACGTTTATCGCGAGGTTGGGGCGGTAACAGATATAAACAGATAGGGGGTCCTGCGGAAGTTTAACTACTGCACGCATTCAGCTGCAGACGTTCGCACCGCTCTTATTAAGTTTGATGATGAACCTGTTTTAGAAAAAATGAGATTTTATCCTTAGTTAATAATTATTTTAAAGTTAATCCTTCTAGATCCGGTAAAAAAGTTAGATTAGATATGGTTAATAAATTTTATGAGCTTAGAGGACAACATGCTCATAATGCAACACCTAATTCGGTATTGGGTAAAGTTTGAAAAAACTACGCTATTAAATGAAATCAACAAATTCATTAATTTACTATAAGTATGCTAATGATTTCAAATTTAGATTTTAAATTAGTCAATGCGATCACTTTAAGGCGCGAATTTACAACATTTTTTCTTTGGGTAGCTATTTATATATTGCTATATTCTAGTATCATATGTTTTATTAGTGATAACGGAATAGGTATATATAATGGTTTATTCCATTCAACAGCAATAACACCTAGCCCGCAAGGGGGGGGGCGCGTTGTCCCCGATTCCCCCCCCCCTTTCCCCCCGGCCGGCTCCCTCTTTATTGTTTATCTAGTGAGGGGTTACAGGGGGGAGTTAAACTACTATTTTAAAAAAATCTAGAAATATATTTATTGAAATTTATAGTTTAACTTCCTTAAACTACTATTTTAAAGAAATATATAAATATATTTCTTGAAATTTATAGTTTAACTTCCTTAAACTACTAAAGAGGAGCGGGTTAGTCCCTCGGGGACTAGTTTTGATCTGTTATATATATTATAGAAACTATAATATATTTATTTACTGCGTATTATGCCAGAGGTATAGTACAACCTATATTTCCTTATAATCGTTTTGAACCAGAAAATGGACTCTTCTCAAAAGGTTATGTGAAAGCATATCGAAATGCGGTAATGGGTCTAGATGCTCCACAATTTATAATATTATTTATATTAATAGGGGCTATATTGTTAATGTCTAGTAGTGACTTAGTATCTATGTTTTTAGCAATAGAGTTACAAAATTATGGGTTAGATTTCTTAGCCTATTATAAAATATATATATATATTTTATAATTATTTTTATATATAAATATATAAACAAAATAGTTTGCCCTCAGGTGCCGAGGATTTACCGTCTCTTCTTAGTGTTGTCCCTGTAGTGAGCTATTCCAATGTTTATACTAATAAGAAGCAGCTTTATGAGGATAATAAAGGAAAAGCGGGAGTTTATCAGTGAACCAAACTTAGTTACTGGTCAGAACATATCTAGGAAGTTCTGAAAATTTATCTCAGAGATTCGGTATTTATCTTAGTTTAAGATCTCTTAAAAGTTATAAGGGATCTAGCTATATTTATAGATCATTGTCTAAATATGGATATTCCAATTTTACTTTAAAGATCCTTGAGTATTCCTCCCCCCCCCCCCTCTGCAACCCCTCACTCAGAGAGGGAGGGGCGGGGACCCGCGTATCTCCCCGCTAGATATACAGGGGGGGGGGAGGAATACGTCGCTAACGCCGTATTGTGAACCATCTGATGTAATTGTTAAGAGAACAATATTACATTGATCTTTTAAAACCCGAATATAACATATTATCAAGTGCTGGCTCTTCTTTAGGCTATAAACACGACGATCAGGCTTTGGCTAAAATTATCGCAGCAAATGTGGGAATTCCAAAATCGGAGGAACATAAAGTTGCAATTTCACTTTCTATGTCTAACAGTATTAAAATAGAAGTTCTTTATTTGGAAACAGATACAAAAACTATTTATAATTCTATGCATGAAACAGCAAGAGCTTTAAATATCTCACAATCTAGAATTTCCAATTATTTTAATCGTAGCCAGATAAAACCGCTTAATGGGAGATATGTTTTTAAAAAGTTTGACGCCCTTAGCTAAGGGATAAAAAAAATGACTAATGGTTGGTTGAGTTTGTATATATCGAAAAGTTTTGTCTTGACTTACCCAAGAATAAGGTTTGTGGGCACAAATACCCATAAACCTTTATCAGGTAGTATCAAGAGAGCTTTTGTCTCTAGAGCTTGCCTGAATTAGGTTAATAATAGATATTGAGTATTTCGGATTCCTCGGTTGACAAAGAGATGGTCCATTTTCATTAAATTGAAAAGTATTTAGGATTTTATTTTAAACATTTATCATTATATTATAAATACAAAAGACACTATAGTAGTGTAAAAATTCCTGATTATTTGGACTTTGATTCTTTTTACTCTAGTCATAAATACATAGATCCTAAGTGGTTAGCTTGGTTTATTGGTTTTTCCGAAGGGGATGGCGGACTTCATGTATACAATAATCAATGTTTATTTGCTTTAACTCAAAGTGAAGAATCTGTTTTACAAGAAATTAGATCGGTATTAGGTTTCGGTAAAGTATATTATGATCCTTCTGTTAATAGCTATAGATATCGTGTATATGATAAGTCTAATATCTTAATTTTGGCTACTCTATTTAATGGGAGATTTGCCAGTGAAAATAAGATAGGACAATTAGGGAATTGACTTAAGGTTTTAAATAAAAAATCTGAAGTTATTACTTATAACCCTCATCCTTTCAAACCTACGCTAAGTGACGGTTGATTATCTGGGTTTACAGATGCTGAAGGTTGTTTTTATGTAAGCATTGTAAAACAGAAAGCTAAATTAACAATTATTAGCAGTAAGGGGGAGGAAGAGGAAGTAGAAAAAACCTACTCTAGAGTTCGTATACGTTTTAATCTTGACCAAAAGGATGAGCCTTTACTTTTGCACATTAAAAGCTTATTTGGGTTTGGAAGTGTCAATAAAACAAGTGACCCTGGTGTATTTAAGTATAGTAACGGGTCATTTAAAGCAAACTCTATTACGGTTAATTATTTTGAAACTTTTCCTCTAAAAACAAAAAAACAAGCATCTTACCAGAAATGGTCTGAAATCCGTACGATCTTATTAGCTAAAGAACATCTACTTCCTGGTGGAATAGAAAGAATAAGAAAATTAGCTAAGTTGATTAATAATTAGATTAGCAAGTCCTAAAATTAATAGCCTGCTATTTAATGCGGATTTCCTATTGCTTTGCTAAAGGTTTAAAAATAAACTTTTATGTAAATCAATATGATGTATTAGTTGGCTCCGCAACTAAATAAAATTATAGGTCTTTTTTGCTTGTTCTATGTCTTTCTTTTATGTATCGACAGCTCAGCTGAAAGACAAAAATAGACAGACAGTAAAATATAAATAATATGGTAATTTTACATTAAATTCTTGAATACTACCCTTACCCTGTCCCGGGGATTAAGGGGTAATTCATAAATGAAACTGTATTTGGGAATGGTCAAAAATAGGCCAACGTTAACTAATAATTACGTCAAACTCCGCTATATGCTGGAAACCTCTAAGATCTTAAATACTAGTAATACGGCCTTTTTTCTCTCACCCCCCCCCCCAAGCCCCCCTGGGGGGTTTGGGGGGGGGGGGTGAATGATGAGAGAAAATGCGGGGGGAGTTAAACTACCCCGTCGGAATCACCTTTGGCCGGGACCCACGGGGATTTTTACAGTAACAAAGTTAAGGATATTTCAATGAGTGATCAGCAGGAAGCCAAAGGAAAAATCGCCGCCCTCCCAACCCCCCCCCCCGCAGCCCCCAATCATGAAATGATTGGGGGTTGTTGTAAACAGTGTGGGGGGGCCTGGGGGGAGATAGGGTGATTAAGTCTAATGGATCATCTATGTAGATGTATGCATTTGTTTGGTATCCCTAGAGACTACACGTGGAGTATCATCCTAAAATTCTCAGGATGATTAATGTATAGTCCGGCTTTTTGTACACATTAACTTATTTAAGAAAAGCTTTCTGTCTATACTTAATAATTTAATAGATGAAAGATTAAATAAATTAACATTAAATAAAGATTTATATATAAACCATAATAAATTTGCTTTCCAGTACCCAATTTCTTGGATCTCAAATTGGGGATGGTCAATATTTAATATAAGTAAAGTAATATTGTTTATATTTTTAGTGTAATGGTAACACACAGCTTGGATTAGGCTGGATTCGGGTTCAACTCCTGAGAATAAGACATTTACTTTAGACGCATATTTTAATATGCTGCAGGCATACAAACCAAATAATAAGCTTTATTTCACTCCCTCTTTAGTAGTTTAACTCCCCCCCCTGGTGGGGGGGCCCTGGGGGGGGGGGGGGAGGGGAGTTTACCGGGGAGTTCCCCGGAGCCTGTATTTTTAGTGAATAAAAAAAGGGGGGTCCCCCCTCGATAGTTTATGTCAAACCAGCACCTAATCACCTGCTGATTTGTACGCGAATAAATAGGTGAAATAAGTGCGTAATTTTTTTTTAGTTTTCTTGTTATTAACTCGAGTCATAAAAAAAAACATGTGTTTCATGAACAATAAATCAGAATATAATTTAATTCATACAGTTAGCGACGTACCCTTTGGCTATATTAATCCATCTCCTGAAGATGATCCTTCGGCGGATGAGACTTAAGCCCAAACGAGCTAGACCCTAACTTTGTAACAGGCTTTACAGATGCAGAGGGTTGTTTTACAATTATAATAGAGATATTAGGGCCTTCAAAATGAAAAGTAAGATCAAGGGGACCCGCGACTCCGGGGGAGTTAAACTACTTCCTTCCTGTTTATCTCCTGTTTATCTCCCCCCCTTTGGACCCCCAGGGAGATAAACAGGAAGGGACGGAATATATCGGTGGCGAAGCCACAGTTTCGGGGCCTAAACTACGTAAAGAGGGGAAACGTCGCTGCCTCCTAGAAGCTGCTTATTTTTTTATATATAAAAAAATTAGTTTCCCCCCTCCTCTTTAGTCCCGACTGCAACCCCCCCCCCCACTCAGACTCAGGCGAAATGGGGGGGGGGCCGGGACGTAACCTCCTGTCTCCATATCATTCATCATATGGGAGAAGAGGAGGGGGGAAACGTCGCTGGACCTTTCAGCAGGGAGAAGATTTAGTACTTATTTTAGTCACACATATATATCTAGCAATAAATTCCCGATTTCAAAAGCTCTTTTAAAATATGGGTATGCAGAATTTAGATTAGAGATGATAGAATATTGTGAACCTAAGGATGTAATACAAAGAGAGCAATACTATATTGATCTTTTAAAGCCAGAGTACAATATCTTAAAGGTAGCTGTTCGCTTTTAGGTTTTAAACATTCTGAAATGACTCGAGAGATACTGGCAAATTTATATACTGGTCGTGCAATCTCTGAACAAGTAAGAGCAAAAATGAGTGATTCACAAAAAGGTAGGGTTCATACTTTAGAAGCTAGAGCAAAGATGAGAATATCAAAACTTGGATGTAAACTTTCAGAAGAACACAAAGCTAATATAAGTGCCGCGGCTTTAGGTAAAAACCTTGATGAGAGTACCAAGTTAAAGATTTCGGGCTCTAAGGGAACTGCGATTATCGTACATGATATTGAAACAGGAGAAATTCAAAATTTTGTTTCTATAAAGGCGTGAAGCTTCTCGTCATTTTAACATAAGTAACCATACTATAGCTAGATATATAAAATTAGGTACACTTTATAAAGACAAATATAAAATAAGCAAACACTCCGCTCCGTGGCATAGATACATAAAAATTATTATTCACCGCGCAGCAGCCCAAGCCGCCCCGCAGGGGCGCCAGGATTAAGTTTTTTGATTGTGGTGTAGTACATTTAAGATCTAATTTAGCCACACCTAGATGTGATTTTATAGTTCAAGACACTACTTCCTTATTAGGTAAAATAATACCACATTTTGATCAATATCCTATTTTAAATTTAAAACAAAAAGATTATATTTGTTTTAAAAAATGTTAATTATTAAATTAAAAAAACATTTAACTCAAGAGGGGTTAGATAAAATTAAAGCATTAAATTTAGAAATGAATTCGAATAGGTTAAAATAAAACCTTTATAGTTAGTTTATTTATTTAGGTGCAGAAGGTCGTTATGCAATGATGTCTATTGGTGTTTTAGGTTTTGTTGTTTGAAGTCAATGATTGGCTTTCCTTGCTGGTGACAGTTGGGATCTAAATTTCGCTATATGCTGGGACAGCTTAGTGCTTATAGGTACTTTTAATAGTAAAAATCTTATAAGCTATGCTCAGTCAGCAGGCCACACTTTTTTATCTTTTTCACCGGAGCCGGGAGCAGCTTTTTTTTTACCTTTTTCATTAGCCTTTTTTTTTACTGGTGGGTGCGATTTGTTTAAGCGGGCTTGGTTTAATCGGGCTTGTTTAATCTTATTTATAGTTCCTGTTGTTACTTATTCTAATGCTGACACTCAAAAGCTATCAATTCTTAACGAAAACAAAAAAAGAGCTGGAGTATACTGTTGGACTAATATACAAAACGGTAAACGCTATGTGGGAAGTAGTGTCGATCTTTCTAGAAGATTTTCAAGCTATTTTAGTATTAAGTGGCTAACATCGGCAGTAAATAGTGTTATTAATAAAGCCTTATTAAAATATGGATATTCTGGCTTTAAATTGGAAATTCTCGAATATTGCGATCCAAAGGATGTAATTGAAAGAGAGCAGTATTATATTGATCTTCTAAAGCCAGAATACAATGTATTAAAAGTAGCTGGTTCACTTTACGGTCATAAACATACAAAGGAGACTATTAATAAAATTAAAGCTGCAGCTCAAAACCGTAAAGGGCCTTTTTTAGGAAAAACTCACTCGGAAGATACGAAAGCTAAAATGAGAACAGTAGCATTAAACCGTTCTATTGAAGCTAAGGCTAATATAGGTAGAACTTTAGGATTTAAAGTTGAGGTAGTTGATACTAAAACAGGTGAAAAAACTATATATGATTCTATGCGTGCAACAGCAAGACCTTTTAAGTTAAATGATGTTACTGTAATTACATCAAAAAAGAAAATCTTTACTTGGACAGATATCGTTTCTATTTAATAAAATAAAATGATCTCTTCCGTATTTTTCTCTTATCATTCAGCATAAGAGAAAAGCAAAGGGGACCCGCTGTGGGGGGATGCTCTCTCAAGGTATTATTTTAATTAGTTTACTATGTTGCCTTATTCTATTGTTTAAGTCATATCTTACAATAAAAGAATATATAGTTTATTCGGATTCATCGACTAATCTTGATGAAAAAGATAAAAAGAGCTCCTCAGAGACTATATGCGAAACGTCTTTTAATTTTTAAGCAAGCTTTTCGTAAAATATCAGAGATTGACCCTGATAAATTTTCTAATGATTGATTAGCATGGTTTATTGGTTTTTCTGAAGGTGATGGTGCTATCTTGGCTGGAAAAGACGGACGACTTCGATTTGTATTAACTCATAAGGAAACAGCCATATTAAATCACATCCATGAAACTTTAGGTATAGGTAGAGTTAGAACATATGGTCCTTTTAGTCGTTGATGATAAAAAAGGTATTCTTATTTTAACTCATTTATTTAATGGAAATTTGGTTTTAAATAAAAGGAAAATCCAACTTAAGAGATGATTGGATGCTCAAAATATAGTAGAGATAACAACTAATAATCTTCTACCTTCATTAGCCAATGCTTGATTAAGTGGGATTATTGATGCAGAAGGTTGTTTGTAACGTTACACTGTTTAAGAGAGAAGCGTCTGGGCCTCTTTTAGGCTATCAAGCGGCGCACGCCAGCTATCTTAGTGTTATATGTGTGAAAAACATGATTACCTGATATGCCTACTATATAATTAAGGAAACCTAAAAGTCACGGGAGGGGAATAGTTTAAGATGCCCACTGGAGAAAGATAATATATAGGTATAGGGAGTTCTAAGGATGGCTTTTTTAGTGTTATATGTGTGAAAAACATGATTACCTGATATGCCTACTATATAATTAAGGAAAAATAAATGTCTTCTCCAGAATAAAATAGTTTCCCAGGGCCCCCCCCTTAGCTTGCGTCAGCAAGCTAGGGGGGGAGTTAAACTACTTAACTCCCCCCCCCCCCGGGCCTCTGGACCGGGTGTGCACCCGACCGGGCATGTCTTTTTCAACCTTTGGTCTTCACTTCGAAATTTTGTTTTTTCGATGGGAAGACAGAAAAAGCCGTAGGGGTGCGGTTTAAATTCTTCAGGTTGGACCGTCTCAGTATGTTTAAGGGCTCCGGAGACCAAAATAATCTGGAGTCAGTCTAAAAAGCAGCTTCTCTATAAGCTGCTGAAAATTATTACTTGCTAGAGAACAATTAACTATTTATTATCATTAGCCGGGACAGTCGTCTATTATTCCGTTAAAATACCATTAACGGGAAAAAGGACTTAAATAAATTAATTTAATTTCTAATTACGAAGGCAATAAACTTAAAAGATGAAGATATAGTCCCCAGGTTCTTACTTTTTTGACCCCACGTAAGAACTATTAGCAACATGTGTCGGGTATCTCCTCTAATGGTCTGCTAGTGGTCAAAACAAATATTTCAAGTTCTCAAGCGTTATCCTTTAATAAATTTAATACTTTATATTCTAATAAATACAATACTACTCTGGACTCTAATTGATTAGGATGATTTGACGGGTTTGCAGAGGGTGACGGCTACTTAGGAATAAATGAGAATAGATTAGTTTTTGTTTTAACACAAAAAGAATCAAAAATCCTTTATGAGATAAAAGATACCCTTAAATTCGGATATGTTAAAGAATTTGATGGCTTTTTTAGATACATAGTTAAAGAACAATCTAGCGTGCTTTTATTATTCCATCTATTTAATGGTAATTTACACCTTTTACATAGAATTAATCAATTAGTAGCCTGAGAAAAACTTTTAAATGGTAAAAATAAGGATAACCAATTAAAAGCAATAACTAAGCCTGTAAAATTATCGTTAAATAATAGCTGATTTTCAGGATTTGTAGATGCAGAGGGTTGTTTTAATGTTTATGTAGCTAAAAACAACAAAGAAGTCCGTTTAAGATTTATTGTTGATCAAAAAGAAGGGGCATTATTCTTTAATGACTTAAAACACATCCTAATCCATGGCTCAATTTATAATCGTAAAAATGATAATTCAAGATACGCAGTGAGTAATTTAAATAGTTTAGGAATAATAATTAATTATTTTAATAAATATACATTAAGAACCAAAAAAAGTTTAGCGTTCGTTAAATGAGTAGATATTTATCATTGTGTTCTAAACAAAGAACATAAATCACCAGAAGGTATTGAAAAAATTAAAATATTAAGTAAATTAGTTAATAAAGATAACGATTAAAAGAAAATTTGATATTGTGTTCTTACATAATTATAAGAAAACTGGCATTATTCTCTGCTGAGATTGGTGCTGTGGGTAAATCCCACTTAGTCGTTATAGATCCCTTCGTGGCAACGACCAAGCGAAACACGAGGTAGCTTTTGTATATATTACAAAATATATGTAACGACCGGACATGGTGAAAACGGTTAACGACCCCCTAGTTGAAGACCGTCGGTGGCTAAGTACATCGCTACAGACTGGTTCACCTACGTAGAGCTGAAATGCTCGCGAATGTACAGTCGGAACTTAGAATTGGCCTTATTAATAAAAAGGCAGGCTGATTGGTGTGCAGGGCCCTCAAAGCAATGATGTTTATAATTCTGCGAGGGGAGTGAGCAGAGCACGGAGAAAACACCTGTGGGGCAATCCCACTTCAGATAACTAAGTTTGCATATGTACACTGTCGGTTTAGATGCACAATGGTTATTTTTTACTCTTTTTTCTCAACTTAGCATATATCGTGTAGCAAAATTTTCTACTAAGGGTAAAGGGTCCGACCTCGACCGTACTAAGGTAATTTTATTTGGTTCTCTATTAGGTGACGGGAAGCTGGAGTTGTCTCCTAGAAGCATTAACGCTAGATTTGGTTTTACGCAATCTGAAGATCATAAAGACTACTTTATTTTTGTGTGTAATTCTTTATCTACAATATGCTCTTCTAAGTATAGGGAGTCTTCATATGTCGATAAAAGTGGCAAAACATATAAATCACTAAATTTTTGAACTAGAGCTATACCTATGTTGACAGAACTTTATAAAATTTTCTATTACGAGGGGGTTAAAAGAATCCCTTCCGATTTATCCTTACTAACTCCACTTGCATTTGCTCACCTTATCATGCAAGATGGGTCTCGTGGAACTTGTAGAGGGCTATATATCTGTACAGATGGTTTTATACTTACAGATGTTCAAAGACTTGCAGGTTATTTAACTGAGAGTTACAATATTAGATGTTCAATACATAAATCTAACGGTAACTATCGTATTTATATCTTAGCTAAATCAGTCCAAACAGTAAGAGACCTTGTACTACCCTACATGCATAAATCTATGCTTTATAAGTTGGGAATCTAGCAAAAATATACAACGTCGTTCATAATGATAATATTATGAATCATAATTTCCTCATATGCGAGAAACTATTTAAAAATTAGTGTACGGTGCTTATGTTCGACATAAGGTTCTGTCTTAGTGTAGATGTCTATGCACGTAACAATCACTAAACATTATAGTATTCGCAGGTGACAAAAAGATATAATATCTTAGCTGTAACCCCAGAGACTATGCGGGAAAATTCTGTGTTTTTTATTGTCAATCCTTGACTCATCACGAAGAGATTTGGGTTGCAATATCTTAACGCCCTCCGTGGAGTACACAGGATAAAGAAATAGTCCATAGTGGTAATTAGTTTACCACTAGGTTGATACTCATTTTATTATGAATAATCTTGCTGCAGGTGTTTTAGGTCTCAAAAATTATAAAAATTCATCGTCGCATCTGCTGGATCTAGAAGTCAAAGATCCTGAGACGTCGCCGTCATTTCGCACCGACGTCGAAGAGACTAGCTATTTTTCAGGCTTGCTAAATCACTATACTTCGTCAGAAGGTTTACTTGAAGATTTTTCGGAAATTGAGAAAATCTCAGATCACATGAAAAAACATGAAAAACCTTTGGGTGAAACCGAGTTTGGTTATTATTTAGCCGGATTAATCGAAGGAGGTGGTTATTTCGCGGATCAATGATTAGAAATCCTCTTTTTTGAAAAAGATATTACTTTAGCCTATTATATCAAGAAAAGGATTGGTTATGGTTCTGTTTCTTTTATCAAAGATAAGAGAGCTGTTAAATATGTTTTAAGACATACAGCTGGATTAAAATACGTATTAGATTTGGTAAATGGAAAATTTTTAACAAATTGCAAAATTAATCAATTATTAAAACATGATTACGGAACTAAATTTATAATCATAGGCGGGGAAATTTTACCTCCAGCTAATTTTAGTCTTATGACAAATCATTATTTAGCCGGATTTACAGATTCGGATGGTTATTTTGGTATTTCTACTCCTAAAGACAAATCTAGTAAACTTGGAATTAGAGTTAGATTAAGATTTGTTCTAGGTCAAAAGGATCCAACTATCTTACAAAAAATAAAATCTGAATTTGGAGGTTATCTTTACCATTATAAATCTACAGATAATTATTTATTAGAATTGTCTTCTTTGTCGCAAAATCTTAAAATAATAGAGTATTTTGATAAATTTAACTTAAATTCAATTAAACATTTAGCTTTCTTTAAATGGAGAAAAGCCTATAGAATTGTTCAAAGAAAAGAACATTTAACAGAAAAAGGATTGTCAAAAATTAAATTACTTGGAAAATCTATTAGTGAATTAATTAAATAATTTAGTCGGCTCCACATTTTTTAATATATTAAAAAATTAGGCGCGCGGAGCGCACCGACGCTTTCTTCGTTCCCCCCCCTCTTAGGGGGAGATATACAACCCGCGTATCTCCCCGCTAGATATACAGGGGGGAACGATGAGAAAGCTAATTTTTGGTACCCCCCCCCCACACGTGAAGTGTGGGGGGGGGGGATTATTGCCTAAAGGCAATAAAAAAAAATAAGCTTGACCTAAAATAACCTAGCAAGTAGTCATTTAACTCTTGTGTCGGTTATAATGGTAACATTATTTCTAATTATTGGGCTGTATGCTGGAAACCTCGAATATTTTTTGGTCCACTCAGTTTAAGACTCCCCCATCAACCAAATTTAGATTTCGTGCTTCGTTCCGAAGCAAGCCTAGAGGAGGGGAAGGGGGGGTGTCAGCGCGGCCCCCTTTGCATTAAAAAAAAAATCCCGCGCGCGCCGACTGTTCGGAAAAATCCAAGCTCTTAGAGCCTATTCTTAAATAAAACATTTTTTAAGATGGAAAACGAGCAATCAGCAGGTAACCTTGATTATCCGGATTCAGACTGCTCGAAGAGTTAAGTAAATGAATCAGAGAGCCTTCCCCTTCCCCCCTCCCCCCTCACTCGATAAAACAAAATCAAATATATATATATATATTTGGATTAAGGACGTCTCCTCCGCTGCGCGGGGAGACTAAAATTAAATAGTAGTAGATAATTCTTACTAGGTATTGTGTCTCTACCTATGTATTTAATTATTGTTAACATAATTTTTCTAGGCTGAAGCCTTGGTTTAGTAAATTAGAAAAATTAATTAATATAAAAACTATGTTATATTTATTTTCATTCTTTTCACGGGTGCGTTCGCGCACCCACCAGGTTTTGAGGTCCGGGCTGTTCCTTATTATTAAACGAAATAGTTTTGCAACTTTTACGTCTTCTCCAATTATTCCGGTGAAACATTATTCAAATGCTGATGCTTTAAATAAACAGATACAGGACGAAAACCAAGGTAAATCAGGAGTATATCGTTGAACAAACAAAACGAATGGTAAAACTTATGTGGGATCAAGCTGCAACTTAAGGGTCAGATTAACCAATTATTATAATGTAAAACATCTGTCGAAATGAGATGGACTTATGGTTAGGGCTTTATTAAAGTTCGGGTATTCTAATTTTAAATTGGAGATCCTTGAGTATTGTTTACCTGAAGATGTAATAAATAGAGAGCAATATTATCTGGATCTTTTACAGCCAGAATATAATATATATAAAGTAGCTGGTAGCCCGTCGGGTTATAAACACACCGAAGAAACTCTAGCTAAATTGAGAGAAATTAAAAAAGGTAATAAGCATCCATTATTTGGAAAAAATATTTCAGATGAAACAAAAGCAAAAATTAGCCCCCCCCAAGCCCCCCCCCTCTCCCACCCCCCACCTACCACACACGTGTGGAGGTGGGGGTTGGGAAAGGGGGGCTTGGGGGGGGGGGGTCGAAGGAATCAATTTATTCCTACGTTTTGAGGATGTCCGAGTCATTCTCGGACACCGCACAAAACTCCCCCCCCCCTCTTTAGTCCCCTCCTGTTTATCTCCCCCCGACTACCCCCCCAAACCCAGCCAGGGGGCTTGGGGGGGGGGGGGAAACTTCGCTGGACCTTTCAGCAGTGAATCAATGGGATCAAAATTAGAAGTTCTTGATGTAGAGACGAATGAAACTACTATTTATTATTCCAACCGTCAAGCAGCAAAAGCTTTAGATTGTAGTGAATGAACTGTTCGTAATTATATTAAAAATCAAAAAATTTATAAAGAAAGGTATGTTTTTAGAAAAATACCGTCTGAATAATATATATAATATATATAACACATAATCGACGCTGCGCGTGATTAGCATGCGAGACCGGCCGCGCGCTGCGCGCGGACGGTCTTGCCCCGTCCCCCCCCCCCCTCACTCGAAAATCGTGTGGGGGGCAGACCTAAAACAGATGAAGAGTTTGGTTATTATTTACCCGATTAATCTAAGGAGATGGTTATTTCGCTGATCATATCTTTGAATAATACTTGCTTTTGTTTTTTTTATAAAAAAAAATTGAAGAAGATGCTTTATTAGCCCTTCGCTTAGTTCACTGAATTATGGGAGATGTCTCACTAGGATTTGATCTTAGTGTTAGAGAAACACAGTAAGGTTTAATAAAAATAAACCAGTCAATAGTTTAAATATTATTTATAAGTAAAAATGTGTATAAATCTAGTCCCCGAGGCCCGTTGCCCGAAGGGGACGAGCCCCCTCCTTCGGAGGGCTAGCTGTTTTTTTGCCGATTCGAATTATATATTTATAAAGTTAGTACGGAGGCTTCAATAAGCAAGATTGTTTTTTCTTTCATTAGAGACCCGAAAGGTAACAAGAGTAAACCTGCTCCATTATAAGCAGGTTATTACAGTTGTTATAAACAATTAGTAAAACCTTTATATAATTTTGTTTTTATCAGATATAAATTAAGCATCAATAGGATTAAATGCTACAATTAGTGCCTTTTTACTTTATTAATCAAGTTACAAGCTCCTAAAGGGTGGCTCTATTATCATAGTATTCAGGCCCCCCCCCCCCCCGGAGCCGGGGGAGAGGGGAGAGGGGAGAGGGGAGAGGGGAGAGGGGAGAGGGGGGGCCAGTAAGATTATATAAGGTTAAA
>Ga0307508_10001031_pt1 | contig 32334 bp, 40 predicted proteins | sample 9_EM_MG_FD_203089 | JGI IMG/M metagenome (GOLD analysis project Ga0307508, IMG submission 203089) | Populus trichocarpa ectomycorrhiza microbial communities from riparian zone in the Pacific Northwest, United States - 9_EM | ecosystem: Host-associated > Plants > Roots > Unclassified | place...
GCCTTCTCGGATTCTAATGAGGTTGAATCCGTTCTTCAGGTCCAGTTTGGTGAACCATTTTGCTCCTTGTACTCGATCTTGTAGTTCTTGCATCAAGGGAAGCGGATAACGGTTCGGGATGGTGATTGCGTTTAATCCCCGGTAGTCCACGCATAGTCGTAGTTCTCTTCCGCTAGGTTTAGGAACGAAGAGGATTGGTGAACCAGCTGGTGAGGTAGACCTTCGTATTTTTCCGGACTTTTCCATTTCTTTTAGCCATTCTCAGAGGGTTTGGAGTTCAATCTCGGAGAGGGGGTAAATGGGTCCCCACGGGGCTGTCGTTCCTTCTTTCAGGTCAATTTTGCAATAGTACGTTCGGTGCTCTGGTAGCGCATCCGCCACTTCCTTTCCCATGATCCCCAGGAATTGCCGGAATTCCTCGGGAACCTTATCCAGCGGGTTGTCTGAGGCCGCTGCTACGTGTCCCAGGAGTTGCACGGTTGGGTCGATGGCTACCGTTTCGTCCCAAGTTAGCGAGAATTCAGCCGTTTCGTGTCGAGTGCATTTTTCCAAACAGCCACTACTGTTGAACCATATTTCCTCTGTAGTCCACGTTCCCTGAGGCGGGTGCTTCATTATCCATTCAAATGGGAGGAACACATCGATTTCTGGGTCCATGGGTGTTACTTCGAATTTCTCCAGTGAATAATGTTTTCGGTATTGCAAGCGCATTGGCTTGGTTTGAAATTGGCCGGCTCCTTTTACTATTTCCCCGGTGTAGTTTTCGATACTTCGCGCCTGAGCGTGGCGTTCGCATTTGATGTTCCACCTATCGATGGTTTGTTGGTTGATCAGGGCCACCGAGCATCCTGTGTCCAGTAGGACCTTGATCCGCCTTTCCTGACCTTCTTGGTGCAGGACAATGTCGATTATCGGTTGGGTACCACTTAGGATCTTCTTCGCCTGACGAGTGTTCGTTTCGCCGTTTTCCGCATTTTTTCGTTTTCGCGAGAGTCCGCATACAATCGTATAAGCCTTGGGTCGTGGTCTTCCCTGGCTTATCAAAAATCCGACTCCGAATCTTCCCATGGGAGGAAGCTGGCTTCCGTGTCCATGGTTTCTACCGCCGCTATTTTTTGGGTTTTTGCGGTGGGTTCCTGGATCGGATCGTCGTTTTCCCTTGGCCTCTTGGGGAGGGGTGCCGGGGCGAGGCTTTCTCCTACCGCCGCAGCCTTCCAGGGGGCTGCTGGTAGCGCCGTTCCTTGTACTGTTTGGAACGAGAAACATTCGAAGGTTTTATGGCCGGTCCTTCCACATCTCCAACAGCCGTCCTGGTTCTTTTTATGGGCGTCTATTTCCTGCTGAGGTACTCCTTTCAGGGCTGCCGCCGTATTTTCCCATTTTGTCGATCGGCCTCCATCCCTTCTTGCTTCTTGCCTATCCTCCCTGCGCGGTGGTCGAGGGTCCTTTTTCCGGTCATCCCTTCGCTTTTCTTCGGTTCGGGTCGCGCTCCCCGTGGGCCTTCCTTGCTCCCTAGCCTGCTTCAGGGCTTTTTTCTTTTCCACCTGTAGCGCCGCTTGGTAGGTGGCTTCTAGGAATCCTTCGTCGTCCCCGAATTCCCCCATGTAGTACGCGAACCGCATATCCAGCACCCCGTCTGTCATTGCTAGGTCAATTTTTTCCTGCAGACTTTCGCCGGTGGCTCGGGCGTAATTGTTAAGGGCCCGGAATTCCGTCATGTAGGCCCTTATGTCTCCCGAGTACTTGAGCTGGCTTAGCTTTAGCTGGGCGTTGGCTGCCTCCCTGGGGTCGTGGTATTCTGTCTGGATATCCACCGCGTAATTGACCCAGGAGTCGTTTTCTCCCAGCGTGTCGTAGCAGTGTAGGTCCCAGGCTTTGGCCGTTCCGGTCAATAGTGTCCCTACCCAGGCTATTTTCTGCTGGTCACTGGTTTCCGGATAGAAGCTCAGGTACTTGGTGACCGATTTCCACCAGACGTTGAACGGGGTGGAGGGCTTTCCGTCGAAGGTCTCGGGATTCGTCATTTTAAGACGCGGCGTTTGCATCGAGACCGGCGCGGGATTAGGCTGGGTGGCCCATGCTATTCCTTCTGCTACCGTGCCGGCTACGGTCTGGGCGAGTTCTTCCGTAGTCAGGGTTCGTCGTGCCGGAGGAGGCGTAGGTGAATTTCGTCGCGACCTTGGAGGCGGCGATGGCGGTGGTGGAGGCGGCAGGGGCCGATTTGGCGGTCGCAGGGGTCCTCCTCCTCCTCCAAACATTGGAGGCCTTGGTGGTGATGGGGACAGCGCTGGGCGGCGAGTTCTTCGTCCCGGCCTGGGTGGCACCATCGGTCATTGGATCCTTGTGGATTGCTCGTCCGCGGGTCCTGCGCGGAGTTGTCGCAGGGCGCTGGCCAAGCTGGACGTGGATGGTGGGGCCGGACTGCGCCATGCTCCTGGTTCTGGCGTGGTGCGAACCGATGCCTGAGCCGGGGGAAGCAGAGTCTCTGGAATTCGAATTTGAGCGTCCAACTGCTGTAACGCTGCTGCCTGGCGCTGCATTTCTTGCCGGGCTTCTAGCAGTTGCTGCTCTAGGTATCCCACTCGTTTCTGGTGTTCTTCAGCCCACAATTCTACATTACCTTGGAAATTAGTCAAATGTTGGCTTCGTGCTACGTTGGCTTCGGCTAGGAACGAGATGGAGTTGTTTAGTCGGGTCAATTGGGTGGCTTGGCCGGCCTCCTTTTGCGTAGCTTCCTGGGTTCGTTCGATAATGGCCCCCCAGACATTTTGTGCAAAGGCCTGGTATTCCGTGGCATCACTTGCCAACTCGCTTCGTATCCAATCTCCTGTGATTGTCTCATTAGTGCGGAGTCGGTCATATACATACCTGGTGCCCTCCGACAGGTCGTGATACGCCTGCTCGATCTGCTTGATTCTTAGGTCTGTTCGATCGACCGTGTTGTCGCAGAGGCGGACTAGCTGCGTCAAATCCTTTTCTGCCTGTTTCTGTTGTTTGACTAAGGCACGGAGCCATGTCGCCGGGTTGGGGACTTCGAGGGCTTCTTCCTCAGGGGCCGTTCCGTCCGTGATCTGTAGTACGTCCCGAGGGGCTTCCAAGCGGAGCATGTTGAAATCGTTAGACGCCATTTCGCGGGTTCAGTATAGGTCAAGAAAGTGTCCTGTGTGAATGGTTTCGTCGTCTTGAAACTCGTAGTCGCAGATTTCTCGGAATTCGAGTCCGTTGAGATAGGCGCTTTGTCGAAGCAGGGTGCAAGTGGACCAGTATTGGGTATACCAGTGCCAAGGCGTAATGTCGTCGAGTTCGACAGGGGCCGGTCCGTTGACGTACTCGTTCCACTCGTTTTCTTCTCTTGCGGTGGTTGCTATTTCCTCGTTGATTGAGCCGAAGGTATAGTCAAATTGGTGGCTTGACTGGGGTTTGAGAATCGTGGCTAAGTCGAGCAAAAAGAAGTGATCTTGTTCGAATGAGTGCATATGCAATGAGAACACCAAAGAATTCAACACCCTTTTTATGAAGCTTCAGAAATGGTATAAGAACTGGGTTGACAACTACATTCAAGGTGCACAGGAGGTTTTGAGCTAAATTAGATAGCAGAACTCTGATTGGAGCGGTTTCACCAAAGTTCAACTACATGGTTTCTATCAGAACAAATTCGGTTTTGAGTATTTGCTACACATGATAACATATATCTATGCAGGTACCATAGATTGGTGAAACTCATTGAACCATGCTGGCCTAAACTGCTTGTACAGGACCATTTTCACTTGGACTATAGTGTTAGTATTATCAATCAACTAACAGTGATGTGTTTATGCTGACTTTTTAACTTAGATTCCTCCATATAAGCAATGAAGATCCTGTTAGCTTTCTGTGTAGCTTGGCTCTTGATCACATCAAGAAGGTGGCTGCTGCGGATGGTCTGAAGGACGATTCTCTTTACTCAGCATATGATCTTATGCCAGCAAAGCCAGTCAGGGCTAGGAGGACTTTAAGGAAGACTACACTTGCAATCGAGGAGGAGAACTCTGACTTTATGATCATCCCTGCTACCTGACTGTAGTTGGTTGCTAGAGTGTAAGATGATATTTGTATTGAGAAAAGTATTCAGATGGTTCTTTCATGAAATATGGGTAGTGAGATTCTGATAATACATTTTGTTTCGATTTCTATCTTCGCCATTGTCTACATATTCCTTCTGTTTGTGGCCGGTTATCTGCTCAGTGTGTACTGGGAGCTTACCACCACCAACACCAGAACTGCCAGAAAATTGTGAGAGTATCAGAGAGCAGTGAAAAGAGTAGAAGAACAAGGTTATCAAAAAATTCTTTCAATTGCAGTAGTGGTGGTGAGTCTGGTGGAAATTTCATAATTGCGTTCCACTCTAGCCTCCTGCCTAGACTCTTGTGCGCTGTGTGTCATTCGGGAGACTGTCGATTTTGAGAGGTATCATTGCGGAGACTGTTGACATTGAAGAGTGTGTCAGTTGAGAGACCGTCAATGTACCGTGTGTCAATCTAGAGACTGTCAAAGTTGAGCAGTATCATTCGAGAGACGGTCGACATTGAGGGGTATCATTCGGGAGACCGTTGATATTGAAGAGTGTCATTCACGAGATTGTTGACGTTGAAGACTGTGTCATTCGTGAGATCGTCGACCTCAAGAGGTGTCATTCGGCAGACCATCAACATCGAAGAGTGTGTCATTTGGAAGACCGTCAATGTCGAAGAGTGTGTCAGTTCAAAGACCGTCAATATACAGTGTGTCACTTGAGAGACTGTCAACATATAGGGTGTGACTTGAGAGGCTGTCCATGTGCACATCCACCAAATACATCAGGAAAAAAAAAAATTGCGTCCTGAGTGTCTGGACGCACTAGATGCACTGGACCTTTCGGATGCAACCTGCTTAACTCGGACGCAGATCACCATGGCACCATGTGTCCGGACGCAGCTCGCCACGGCATCTGCCTACTGGACGGAGTGTGGCACACCTATGGGCTGCAGATAGATGACCTGATTCGGTTTAGAGTAGAGACATGTTCCCTTGACCACACCAGGTCTATGCCAGCAAGGGTTTGCCCTGCTAGTGCCGTACCACAACGTAAAAATATGTACCGACACGTAAGCGTCAGTACCGACGTAAATTCGATTTCCGGCGACGTACAGGTCGGTACCAGGTACGCAATACTGACTGGTACTGCACTGGATTGCGCCACAGTATTGGTAGGGGTGGGTACTTCGTTGTAATGATGAGTAGACAATCGAACAGGCCTGGCAGCTAACGCTGTGTGCTGCACCAATGCGACCGCCTGATAACGGTACTGACTGGTACTGGTCAGTACGCCCCCCGCAGTGGTCTACCAATGTTCCCGCCACGCCACACCGCGTACCGACCTGTATGGAATCTGGCTGCGTGCAGCCAACCGAAGCTATAACATATTGTGATAGTACGGATGCGTACTGCACAGTACTGCTGGTCACAGTACGATACCGGTGTCGCCACCTGGCCGCATACCGTGCAGTACCGGTGTTGCCGCCTCACCGCACACCGTACTGACCAGTACGGAATCTGGCTGCGCACGGCGAACCGAAGCTAAATAATGCTGCGATAGTACAGATGCGTACTGCACAGTACTGCTCGATACAGTATGATACTGGTGTCGCCACCTGGCCACACACTATACTGACCAGTATGGAATCCGGCTGCGTGCGGCGAACCGAAGCTAAATTATACTGGGAAAGTATGGATGCGAACCGCACAGTACTATTCATCACAGTACGATACCGGTGTCGCCACCTGGCCACGTACCGTGCAGTACCAGTGTCGCTACCTCGCCGTACACCGTACCGACCAGTACAGAATCCGGCCGCACACGGCGAACAGAAGCTAAATCATACTGGGATAGTACGGATGTGTACTGCACAGTACCGCTCGTCACGGTACGATACCGGTGTTGCCGCCGGGCCATGTACCGTGCAGTACCAGTGTCGCCGTCTCGCTGCACACTGTACCGACCTGTACAGAATCTGGCAGCACGCCGTGAACCGAAGCCAAACCAGACTGGGATAGTACAGACGTGTACTGCAAAGTACCACTCGTCACAGTACGATACCAGTGTTGCCACCTGGCCATGTACTGCGCAGTACCGGTGTAGCCACCTTGCCGCACACCGTACCGATCTGTACGGAATATGGCCGCCACTGTGTAGTACCGCGTGGCGCATTGCGATACCATTGTTCCCACATAGCTGCGTACTGTGCTGTATGTGAGTGAGTGTGAGTGTGAGTGAGAGTTTGAGTTCGCTGTGCATAAGGATGATTCGCACCCTTGTGTTGTCACTTTTTCTGATTTCTCTCTTATTCCACGCCTCCGTTCATTCGTGGCATTCCTCGCCCAGTGTGGCTTGCTCACGGCCTTGCATGCAGCAAGTCCCATTGACACTTTTGCTTGCGCAGCGTAGCTCGTTCCCGGCATTACTGGATCGGCGCGACTGCTTCCCAGCGTTGTTCGTTCCCGGTATTGCTTACCCAGCAAGTCCCATTCACAGTATTGCTCGTACAGCGTGACTCGTTTCCGGCGGCTCGTTCATAACGACCGCATCTCTTTAATCCCTCAGTTCCAGGCAGCTGGTAGCTAGTGGTTCCTAGTGATTTCATACCAGGCTACAGATGTGTACCGTGTTGTATCAAACATTGCTGTGAAGTATCTTACGATTAATTTGCCTACTCATCCTATATAGTGGCTGGTACAACCCATTACTAATCTATGCAGAAGTCCGTTGGTATTGTGCGGATGCCTATAGCGATACTCTTGTCGCCACCTCGATCCACACCGTACCGAACTATAACGAGTTAGGCAACACCCACCAATCCGAAGCTAATGCAGACGGGAATTGTACTGATTCGCACTGCAGAGTACATCTCGACTTGGCTCGGTGCGGTGCCGGTGTCCGCATCTAGCCGCCTATGGTACGGAACTGGGAGGAGTTTGGCTGTACGCAGCATTCCGAAGCTAAACCAGGGTCAAATTGTACAGACTCGTACTACGCAGTAACGTTCGGCACAGTGCGATACCGCCGTCGCCACCTGGCCGCACACCATACCAACTGTGAAGAGTTTGGGCAAGCGGAACGATCCGAAGTCAAATCAGACTAGGATTGTACGGATATGTACTACGTAGTACCGTTCGGCAGAGCGCATTACTGGCGTCCCCCACCCGGCCGCACACCGTACCAACTGTTAAGAGTTTGGTTGCGTGCTGCAATCTAAAGCCAAATTAGACCAGAATCGTATGGCCGCGTACTGCGCAGTACCCCTCGGCCTAGTGCAATACCGGCGTCCCTATCTGGCCGCACACTGTACCACCTGTAAAGAGTTTAGCCGAGGGGAACGATCCGAAGTCAAATCAGACTGGAATTGTACGGACATGGACTACGCAGTACCGTTCGGCAGAGTACATTACCGGCGTCCCCCACCCGGCCGCACACCGTACCAACTGTTAAGAGTTTGTCCGCACACAACGATCGGAAGCCAAATCAGACTGGAATTGTACGGACGTGTACTACGCAGTACCGTTCGGCACAGTACAATACCGCCGTCACCATCTTGCCCCACACCGTACTAACTGAAGAGTTTGTCTGCACACAACGATCCGAAGCCAAATCAGAGTGGAATTGTATGGACGTGTACTACGCATTACCGTTCGGCGGAGTGCGATAGCGGTGGCCCCACCCGGCCGCACCCCGTACCAACTGTGAAGAGTTTCGGTGAGCGGAACGATCCGAAGTTAAATCAGGCTGGAATTGTACGGACGTGTACTACGCAGTACCGTTCGGCACAGTGCGATAGCAGTGGCCCCACCCGGCCGCACCCTGTACCAACTGTGAAGAGTTTGGGTGAGCGGAACGATCCAAAGTCAAATCAGAGTGGAATTTTATGGACATGTACTACGCAGTACCGTTTGGCAGAGTGCATTACCGGCGTCCCCCACCGGGCCGCACACCGTACCAACTGTTAGGAGTTTGGTCGCGTGCTGCAATCTGGAGCCAAATCAGACCGGAATCGTATGGCCGTGTACTGCACAGTACTGCTCGGACCACTGTGTGATACCGGTGTCCCCGTCTAGCTGCGTACGTGCAGTATCAATATGGCTGCGTGCGGCGAATCGAAGCCAAATCAGACCACAATCATACGGACACGTACTGTGCGCTACCGCACGGCGAAGTACGATACCGGCACGGCCACCCGGCCGTACACAGTATCCACCCGCACGCACATTGGCATTCGGTCGCGTTTCAATGGAGTGGCCCCTTCCTGTATAGAATTACTACTTGCTTGCTGTTTCCCCGCCAAGCCGCATGCTACACTGGCTTCTACTGGTCGCTCCCGCAGACACTAGCCCTTCTGAATGTTCATATCAAACACCTCACATCGGTATCTTACGATATCGCATGCGTGAATCATCGCAAGTCACTCATTGCTGTCACTCCCTGTGAGTTTTACTTTGTTTTCGTTGCTGCCGGTAGTGTGTGGTAGCGAACCCCAATCAAATCACTATGCTTCTTTGAATAGAAAAATTTTCCTTTCTCCGTACCATTGAGGACAGTTCAGTGTGCTACTGTCCGTGTGTACCATAACGAGATGCCGCCCCTTATGCATAACCCCAGCCGATCCCGATAGCCGGTGTTGGATTATGCCACCAGGTATCGCTTGTCGCTACATTCATTCCGGTGTAAAATGCGTCGATCGCAACCAATTACACCGCCAACCTCTCGCTAATCACTGTAGCAGCCTTTGTGACAACTGACGCGTGTTCACCATCCATCGAGAGCACGATGTCTCTTGCTTCGAAGAAATCAGAATCACATGATTGCAATCTAGATTGCGTGCTCAATCAATTGTTTAATTCCAGTGGTTGATATCCAATCAAGCTGTGTTTTCGCTGGCTGACTTCAGAATAGGACCTCAATCTGCCGATCACGTACACATGGCCCCAATCATTACCGAGCAACCGGCCAATATTCCGCCTTTGAACTCACAGACGCAGACAAGAATTACAAATACGCAGTGGAGGGTGATTGTATGTGCTACGTATGTCTCATTAGCTGAAACTACTGACATTTATGCAGCGGAAATACTTTCGTGGTGGAATGATATGGGCCACGCCAGATACAGAGGACAATATCCAAGACATTATGAATTCCACTGGGTTGACACGCAAAACTCTCCTACAAGTGATGAGCAACGAACGAAAACGATACAGAGGCAAGGGGTACAGCGACGTTGATCTCAAGGGGTTACGAGTGAGCAATAACCTTGTGTTGAAGCTTGACAATGCCTGTGAGGCACTCAGTGTGTGTATTCAGTCGGGGTCACTGCCCACAGGTGCTGACGAAAAGTTGAAATGTATCGCAAATCTTGCGGTATTTATTTCCTTCCTGGTGCGAAATACCTCTGATTTTGAACTACAGGCTCAGGCATTGGAGTTGCAATCCAGCACGTGAAAGTACATTCCAGTACAGGCCGGAATGTATTTTGGCCCTCTCCATTATCAAAATGGACTGTTTCTTTGTCTGTTAGAGACTGGGAATCGTCAGTATAACTTTGTACTCAATAGAATGTTCCGCGACCCATGGGTATTTAAATGGCATGAGCCCGTTCTGAACACTCAACCAACCAGCTAAACTTTGCTTTTTTTTCATTCGACAAACCATGAGCCAGCAGGAAGTTCCCTCGCAACATTACATCTATCCCGCAGTACGTAACCCATTTGACAGGGGAAGCGTTAGGGCACAGTACTGATGGGTATCGAAGCAAATGTCATCCAGCAATCACGACCTGATGCTACTTATTGAGCACCCAGCCCCCACAAGACACACCAGTCCTGAAAGAAAACGTGTGAAATGGGCTGGCGAATGTATCGATGGAGATAGGGATGACGAGAAAGCCAGACAGTTAGATTCCTCCGCAGAGGACTCTGACTCAGCAGTACATCAGGTATTGATGCAAAGTAGCAGTACTGCTCTGTACTGACAACTATCGAAGGAACTGTCATTTTTTAAGCAATCTCGGCGTAAGAAGGGCCAAGAGTCAAATTCTGACGGCGAATACATCAACCCACCGGTACGTTTCCAGTTAATGAAAGTAGCGATACGGTTCAGTACTGACAAGTATGGAAGAAAACGTCGTCGGTTAAGAAAGCTGGCCGTGGAGATCCACCCCAACAGGACATGGATTTGGCGGTATATTACCCATTGGTGTAATTTAGCCATACAGCTCAGTACTGACGTGTATCGAAGCGACCACCATCAGTTAGGAATGCATGACGTAGGAACGACCAGGGGTCGGATTCTGACGGTGAGTACATCGACCCACTGGTACGTTACCCGTTAATGAAAGTAGCGATATGGTTCAGTACTGACAAGTATGGAAGAAAACGTCGTCGGTTAAGAAAGCTGGCCGCGGAGATCCACCCTAACAAGATATGGATTCGGCGGTATATTACCCGTTGGTGTAACTTAGCCATACAGCTTAGTACTCACGTGTACTATCAAAGCAACCACCATCAGTTAAGAATGCGTGATGTAGGAAGGACCAGGGGTCAAATTCTGACGGCGAATACATCGATCCACCGGTACATTACCGATTAATGAAAGTAGTGAAACGGTTCAGTACTGACAAATATGGAAGAAAACGTCGTCGGTTAGGAAAGCTGGCCGTGGAGATCCACCCCAACAAGACATAGATTCAGCGGTATATTACCCGTTGGTGTAATTTAGCCATACAGCTCGGTACTGATGTGTATCGAAGCGACCATCAGTTAGGAATGCGTGACATAGGAAGGACCAGGGGTCGGATTCTGACAGCGAGTACATCGATTCACTGGTACGTTGCTTGGTGGTGAAATATAGTAGTACAATTTAGTACTGATGAATATCGAAGAAACCAACGTCGGTTAGGAAAACTGGATACAGGGGTCCCTCAAAAAGGGAAGCGGATTTAGCGGTATGTTACCCATTGATGGAATGCAGCAATACAGCTCAGTACTGATAAGTATCCAACAAATCACCGTCCATTAGACAAGCCCAGTGTAAGCAAGACTCCCAGCCAGATGACTCAGAAGAGGACTTGAATTCGCTGCCGGTGCGTTATCCGTTGATGAAAGTAGCAATACGGTTCAGTACTGACAAATATTGAAGAAATCGTCGTCGGTTAGGCAAGCTGGCCACGGAGGCCCGTCCGAACAGGATGGGGATTCAGCGGTATATTCCCCATTGGTGTAATTTAGCCATATAGCTCAGTACTGACAGGTATCGAGAACAAGCTGCAGGAGGCTTCCTCACAAGAGGACAAAGTCAACAATGAGACGCTATACGTTCTTCCACCTGCCAAAAGCGTCAGTCAAGAGCGCCTTCGTACTCGAATCAGGCAACAATATATTCGTCACATGTAGGAGAAGAACCGCGTACCCACACTCGAGGAGATCAACTCCTATATATTTCGCGAGGAGAAGGCTGCTGAGACCTACATTTTGACGACGGAAGGCAAAGATGCACAACTGATTCGACATTATATTTGGGAAAAGGGATTGATGGGCAAGGAGTCTGGTTTGTTGAGAAAACTGTATCGCGAACTTGGACTCCCGATATGGTGCTTGCTCAGCAAGAAAAAGTTAAAGTAAGGACCATTTTGTGGCGTCCAGTATAGTTCAGTACTGACGGGTATTACATGCGTATAGAATAGAATTTGGAATACACACAAGACCTTATTATGTCTGAGCGATATGGTGGCGTATGACAAGCCGGACCTAGTCGAGGGCCGATTGAGAGCGATTTGGCAGGGCTTAGAGAAGAGGGTTTAGTGAAATATTCGTCATTTCCAGCAGGTACCATTCGTCTGTATCTAAACTCATTGAAGGGATTTGTATAATGCTTAGTGCTTCACAGTACTCCCCTGTACGGTGCGATAGTACAACAAACTTGCTGACATCGGCAGAAGAGGAGAAGGGGACGGATGGGTGTTTCTTTTCCTTTGTTCTTTTTCCTGTGTGATTTCCTTGGTACGTCTTTATTCTTTCGCGGGACAGGCCTGGGCGTAGGGTAGGGATGCTTGCACCGTTTCATGCTCTGTATGCGGTGTGGAAACGGACTGTACATACTTCTCATCATGATCTACATAGATTGCAGACGAGTAATGAATAAACAAAAACCAAAAAAAAATCGCCGCAAAGTTCAAGGGGGCGATGCTCAAACACATTGAAAACCGCTACAAATCTTCCAGTTTATACGGTGACGTACCTCTCAGTACCGAGAGTTACGCAGACATCAGTGCTGGGAGCGTGAAGAGGACAGGAGGGCGGAGGAGGGTGGTGCCGAGGAGGAGCTGGGGGCCAGGGAAGGAACACCACCACTGTTCTTACCCACTCCGCCCTTCAAGGCATCGGCAGAGGGGTGGTAGGGGGGCACGGCATTCAGACCGCCACGTATACCAAAGGCCGCGCCAGACAGAACAGAACACCGCCGCGTATGCCTCGCCGAGCGGAACGGAAAACTGCCGTGCATACCGAAGGCTGCACCAGACAGAACGGAACACTGCTGAGTATGCCGCGCGGAGCCGAACGGAAGACCGCCTGTGCATACCGAGGGCCATGCCAGGAAGAACAGAGCACCGCCACGTATACCGCGCCGGGTGGAACAGAAGACTGCTGTGCACCGATGCCGCGCCGGGCGGAATGGAAGACTGTTGCGCACCGATGCCGCACCGGGCGGAACGGAGAGACAACGATACCACGCTGGGTGTGAGGAAGGATATGTTAAGATCCTGCCTCACTAGTCCATGCTGCTCGACAGGCAATGTAGGCTGTCGCGGTGGTCTTCTTTGTTGGTGGTATCCGCCTTCGCTGTGGTGGTATCCGACTTCGCCCTAATCTCTGTATGCCTGGCGTGGTCTCATTGTGGTATTCGACTTCGCTGAGGTGGTATCCGACTTTGCCCTAATCTCTGCACCCCTGGCGTGGTCTCGTTGCAGTATTCGACTTCACTGTGGTGGGATCCGACTTTGTCCTAATCTCTGCACGCCTGGCATGGTCTCGTTGCAGTATTCGACTTCGCTGTGGCAGTATCCGACTTCGCCTTAATCTCTAATAGGTTCTTACAGGTAGTGGTCGCAGCGCCAGGTCACAGATGGAGAGAGAGAGGTCTGTGGAGAGAGATAATAGATTATGTGGAGAAGAGTCTCCAGACTAGCTACCGCACCCCTTCCTTTATACCTTTTCCTCCACTGTGGACATCACAGTCTCACCTGCAAGACCAACTCAGAATATCCCCTTCATGACTCAATTGCCGTGCCCCAAAACACACGATCGTACTCGACTCTCACCCCCTTCGCCCTGAAACACACTAACGCAAGGCAGACATGCAACAGTAAGGAAGCAACAAGGAAAGCATACAACCGGAAACCTGATAAGGAGCAAGGGAAATGCAAGTATAGTAAGGCAGACTCGCAAACAGTGAGGAAGCGACAAGGAAAGCATACAAAACCTGAAACATGACAAGGACAAGGAGAGACACAAGTGATAAGCTCAAGGTGAGTTTGCAAGGCAGACACAGATAAAAAGGAGATGGATCCTGGGCGGCCGGCGACCAGGTCAGGGTTTTGTGGGATATTGCTGCCGGAGTGCTGTCAGAGGGACCAGGATGAGGCGCTTAGGTGTGTAGGACAACAACGGTGGTGGCAGAGATGAGGAACAGCCACAGGGTGACCAGCGTGAGGGCGGCGCCCGAGGCAACGCCGAGCCTGTCATGCCAGATTCTTGAGAGTACGTCCCCTGTCCAGACCGAAGCTCTGGCGAGGTCAGGTCGGTTGACCACGAGTGGGCGGTGGTAGATTCGGATGGGGCGGTTGGCCTGCTGCTGGGCTTGGATTTGTTGTTGATTCAGTTGTTGTTGTTCGGTGATGATCTCGGCCAGGGTGTGGGCCATTGTCTGGAGTTGCTGTCGGTCTGCTGCGTGCTGGTCGCGCATGGTCTTGGCCAGGAGGCGCTGGATCCCATGGTTGTGGTGAGCCTCCTGGGTGACGGTTTGATGTATGGTAGTAACGATCTCTCCTAGGAGGCGGATTTGTTCGTCCTCGAGGGTAGCGCTGGTGAGTGCGGCCGCATTAGGGCTGGGGTTCTCGGCCTCACTGGTGGGTACCGTATTTTCCTGTGGAGGTGGAGTGATGTCGGCCAGCGGCGCCCGCTGAGCCGTGGTCTGACAGCGTTGGTGATGTTCTTCTAGATTTACTAGGAACCGGCCGTCGGGACAGACCTGCTTCCCCTTCTGCTAGTCTGCGCAGGCCTTGCGTGGGTTGAGGTGTCTGACGCAGATTACCTCCGCTAATTCATATGGGTGGGCGTGTGGGCAGTCGCATTGTTGGTGGTTGCGGTGGCGGCTGTCGTTGCCTCGTCGGGGGTAGTAGTTGTTGTCTTTCATTTGGAGGTGAACATCGCAGTAGTCATCATAGCAGGCTGTCCAGTGGAGGGAGGCATGGTTGTTGATGCGGGGTTGTCCTGCAGCGGACAGTGGTGGGGACGGCGCAGTGCGGGGCATGCCCCAGTTGTTGTCAGGCTCAGTCATAGTGGGGAACTCGGGAACGGGGTTGTTGTCGGCGAAGGTCTAGCCCTCGGTGGCATTGACGGTGGTGGTGGTAGACATGCTAATTGGTCGGGCCGGCCTTCTCGGGGTATTTCTCGTGGAATTGGCGGACGACGTCTGGTGAGTTTTCAAAGTTTCAGGCTCGATACCAGCTACGATCGGGGTCGTGGAAGCCAGACCACTTGACTCGATCCTGGATTTGGGTTCTGTGTCGTCGGGAATCGAGGATTTCTTCTACTTGCCACTCTTGCTGTTTTTGGATGATAATGGGAGGGGGTGGTGGTTGGTTGTGTCCGGGTATGGGTTCTGTACTAGCTGTGGGTTCGAGGAGGCTGATGTGGAAGACTGGGTGGATTTTGACAGTGGCCGGCAGGTCCAACTTATAGGTGCGTGAGCCTACTTTCTCCAGGATGGTGTACAGGCCTTTTTGCTTGTGGTCCAGTTTGTTCAATGGTCGGGTTGTTTGGATGTGTTATCGCCATAACCAGACTTTGTCGCCTGGGTTCAATACCGGGTCCGGATGTCGTGCTTTGTTGGCCTGCTCCGTTAGAGCCATTTGCGCTTCTTTGATTTCTGCTCTGAGGTCCTCGTGTAGCTTTCTTAATGCCTCAACGTATTCTGATAGTTCTGGTGTTTCATCGTTCCTGGTGCTGAGGTCTGGCAGAAATCGTGGGTCGTATCCATAGTTGGCGAAGAAGGGGGTTATTTTTGTGGTTCTGGTTTGTGTGTTGTTGTAGCAGAATTCGGCAATTGGTAGTAGTCATTCCCAGTCATCCTGTTGATAGTTGCAGTATGCCCGGTGATACTGCTCCAGGGTGGCATTGGCCCTTTCCGTTTGTCTGTCTGTTTGCGGGTGGAAGGCTGTACTGAGGTTGCGTGATATCCCAAGTGCTTTCGTCACTTGTTTCCAGAAGTTGGAGGTGAATAGGGACCCTCTGTCTGATACAATGTCGGTGGGTAGTCCATGGGGTCTAATTACTTGCCGGAGGAAGTGATCTGTCAGGTCTTCGGGGTTGATGGTGCCGTGGCATGTGACAAAATGTCCCATTTTGGTTAGCTGGTCGATTATTACCCACAGTGCGTCTTTCCCATTGCTTATCGGCAGTGCTGTGATGAAGTCCATTGATATCGTGTCCCATGGTCGGTGTGGGAGTTCGAGTGGCTTTAGCAGTCCAAACAGCATGTGTCGGATTGGCTTGATGCGATGGCAGGTGTCACAGTGGTCGATGTATCTGTGGACGTACTTCTGTACCCTGGCCAGTAGAAATTTCGGCTAACAGGTTCCAGGGTTCTTGCTCAGCCCCGGTGTCCTGCGGCTTGCGCGTCATGGTGGTCTCTTAATATGTGAAGTCGCAGGGTGTCGTTGTCAGGGATCCATATGAGGCCGTCGTACATTAGCAACCCGCTGTTTTCCTCGCATAACCCTAGCGCGATCTTCCCGTCGCGGGTGGTCCCATTTGCCTTTTCCCTCTGGATTTCTTGGATCTCTTTATCTGCGGCGCTTAGTGTTCGGATTTTGTTCAGGAGTTCCTTGTCTATCTCAAGGCTGATGGTTTCTGTTGTATTAGCCTGGAGCGCTTCAAAAGCGTCTTCGGGTAACAGGATTCGGCCGTGGTTCTGCTGATGTTTCATATCCCCTTCCCAGGGAGAGTCTCCTGACTCTCTAGAGAGGATGTCCGGTTTACTGGCTAACTTCCCGTGTCGATATCTGATTGTGAAGTCGTAGTTGGCTAATCGCTCGCCCCACTGGGCTTGCCGTAGGTTGAGGTCTTTCTTTGTTTTCCAATATTCCAGGTTCTTGTGATCGGTAAGAATCGTGATTTTTGGCCCTGTTGTTTTGCAATATGTGTCCCATTTTCGTAGTACGTCTATGATCGCCAGTAGTTCCTTGTCGTGTATGTCGTAGTTCTGTTCCGGGTCCTTGAGTTTTCGGGAGTAATAGGCTACTGGATGCAGGATCCTGTTGTCATCAGGTTGTGAGCAGATGGCTCCGATGGCGTAGTCTAAGGCGTCCGTCTCGATTGTGACCGGTCGCTCCGGGTCGAAGTGTTGTAGTATTGGTTCTGTAACCATTGCTGTTTTGAGCGTATCAAAAGCCGTCTGCTGTTCGTCGCCCCATTTCCAGCTCACTTCCTTCCTTGTCAGGTGGGTGAGGGGTGTTGTGATCCAGCTGTAGTCTTGTATAAACCTTCGGTAGAAGTTGGCGAATCCTAGGAAGCTCTGGGTTCCTTTGACATTCATTGGTTCTTTCCATTCCTTGATTGTTCTGATTTTTTCTTCGTCTATTCGCAGTCCCTGTGGTGATATGACGTATCCCAAGTATTCTATTTCCGTTGTATGGAATTCACATTTGGATGCTTTCAGCGTGAGCCCAGTTTCCTCAACTCGTCTCAAGATTGTCTGGACGTGTCTTCTGTGGTCTTCCAGATTTTGCGAGAGGATGAGGATGTCGTCCAGATATGCCACACAGAAGATATCAAGGTATTCGCTTAGAATCTCGTTCATCCATCGTTGGAATGATGCCGGTGCATTGGTCAACCCGAAAGGCATGATGCAGTACTCGTATAGTCCATACCAGGTTCGGAAGGTTGTTTTCCATTCGTCTCCTGCTGCCATTCGGAGGTTGTAGTAGGCATCTCGGATATCAAGTTTGCTGTAGATGGTGGCACTGGATAGTTGATCCAGGGACTCTCCGATTAATGGCAATGGTGTCCGGTCTTTGACTGTGATCTCATTCAGTTGTCGATAATCCACACATAGGCGTAGTCCCCCATCCTTCTTCTTGACAAAGTGTATTGGTGCCCCAGCTTGGGAGGTGGATACCCAGATCCATCCCCGCTTTTCATTTACTTCTAGGTATTCCTTGAGAGCCTTCATTTTTTCTTCGTTCCGGGGTCACAGGGGCTCCTACGGGGACATCTTTCCTTCCTCCAGTGGAATGTGGTGGTCATGAGTGCGGTGGGGCAGAGGTGCCATAGGTTCTTTTTCGGTGAATACTTTGAGGAACTCGTGATATTCCAGCGGAATTGGATTTTTGCTGGTCTTGGAGGTTTCTTTGATTTTGTTGATGACGGTCTGGCATACTTCCCATGGGTCCGTTTCGCCAATCTCCCAATTTTCCGGTGTTTTCCTGTAGTATTGCTCTGTGGCCTTTTCTTCCGGGACCATGTTCGCTCTTGGTGAGCTAGGTAAGCATTTTTCAGCGCAGTGGTCTGAGTGGAATTTCACAGTATGATTTTTCCACCCTATCACCAGGTCATGGAGCTTGAGCCATGGAAGTCCTAGGATGATTGGCGCATTTCCGATTGTGATGCAGTGTAGCCGGATGTCGTCTTCATTATGGTTGATCGTAAGGTGGATTTGAGCATCGTGGGTTACCGGCCCGCCGGTGACCTCGCTTCCGTCCACGGTCAGGACTCGGCTGGGTACTGCTTTTTGGTGTATCTGTATTCTGCTGGCTTCCGTATACGCTCTATAGATGAAGTTCTTGGATGCTCCACTGTCTACCAGAGCTGTAGTGGCACATTCCTGGCCATCGGCTCCCTGGATCCTTACTTTGATCATTATTGTTTCCTCTCGGTCGTATTGGGTTGTCCGGATTCTGTAGGGCGGTTCTTCTTCCTCTTCCACAACTGGCTTCTGCCTCGGGTGAATGTTGCTAGGGTCTACTCCCGAGGGCTGTCGTTTCCTGACGGTTCTTCCTCCGTTTCTTCTTCAAACGTAGCTTCTGCGGCTCTGTATGGCTTTTTCCATGGGAGTCGTATTTTCTTGGGCTGGGGGCATTCCCTCGAAAAATGCCCTTTCTTTCCCCAGTTGTAACATTCATCTGTGTTCGTTCATCGAGAGAATCAGTTCGGCATCCTCTGGGCGAACTTGAATCGTCGAGTGACGTCGTGGTCCATTGGGTCCCCCGGGGGTACTGACGGGGGTTCCCTGGTGTGGACATGGAAACACGCTTCTGGGCTGGCAGCAGGCCGTTGACTGATGACTCCGAGGTTGCATAGGCGGCTATCAGTTTTGATGGCAGCGGTAGCATTGTGACACTGGGGTCGTATCGTGACCGGAGTACGGTGAGAATCGAAAGGTAATCAGGCTACTTTTGATAATTCACAACGGAATAATCTTAGATCTTGTATGTGGGTTTCGTTGGTAGTGTTCGGTCTGTCTTCTCTCTCGTCAGGGCGAGAAAGGTCGACATATATAGGCTCAGGGTGGGGTGAGATTCGGTGACGCGGGCTAACTATTCCTCCGAGGTCGACGGACCCCCACCTGAGCGTGGGCCCGCCTGAGACTCCTATTGGCCCTGGTCGGTACTGGCGATAAGGTGAGAGGCCAGGTCCGATTGGCACCACGGAATTCCCCCAGTTCTAGACTGAGTTCTTTTCCTGTGGCCTGGTAGCCGTCTGCAGTTGGGTGGCTAAGACAAAAGAGCTCTCGGAAGAGTCTCAACCGAGCCCTCTGGGGAGTCTCGTCCAAACACCTTCCCTCTCACGTCTCTGGTTTGCCATGGCCCCCTCTTTGGACTTAATCCTTACGACCGATTGGTGGCCGTAACCTTTAACTCCGTTCTTATCTCCCGCCTAGACTCTCTAGGGTCCACCTAGGAAATAGCTAGCTACCGGTACGTATCTTCTCCTGGTACGTACCTCTCTGAGGATACGTCCCTCCCTTTGGTACGTACCGGAGTACATACCAACCTGTGACATTCCAGTGTAACAAGCATAGTCCACCAGAACTGTGGCTGGTGCTTCGCTCATGACCAGGTGTCTTTTGACTTCGGGGTGTAGTCTGTCTTGGAATCGTGCAATACATACGTTATCCATGTAGGGGAGATCTGCTTTGATTCGCTGGAATTCTGCCCAGTAGGTTGCCGCCATTTGATGTCCTTGCTGGATTTTCTGGAATTTCTCGAATGCAATTTCCTCTACATCTACTTGGCCAAACGTATACCTCATGTTAGTTTTCAGTTCTTCCTAGGTTAGGTTGATTCCTCCTTCCTGGTTCAGGAAGGTTTCCACCCAGTTCCATGCCACTCCTCGGAGTAGGGATGATGCGTATCCTGTTTTCTTCTCATCGTTGTCGAATCGGTTCCCTTCTGTTCTGAATTTCAGTTCACACTGGGCCAGAAAGGTTTTGAATTTTGCTTTTTCTCCTTCGAAAGGTTCCGGGTCCTGGAGCTTTGGATAACTGGTCTGCAGCGGTCTGTCGCGTGCTGCTAGGAGGGTTTGCAACATTTCTGTTGTTAACAGATGGGGTCCTTCCGTCATTCTTCTCTGCTGTTCTGATGTCTCCGGGGTTACTGGTCTTGATCTTGGTTCTGGTGTTATGGAACTTGGAGCCCGCTGGTCATCGGGGACTTCCCTGAATTCGTGGAGGTCTAGGGGGTCCTTGGTGTTTTCGCCCATGGAGTCCACTGTGTCCCTTGGTCAGCTACGTTGGGTGTCGATTGGGGAGACGCAATCTAGTGTCAAGATCCTACCTCACTAGTCCTTGCTGCTCGACAGGCAACGTAGGCTGTTCTGGTGGTCTTCTTCGTTAGGGGTATCCACCTTCGCTGTGGCGGTATCCGACTTCACCCTAATCTCTGCATGCCTGGCGTGGTCTCGTTGCGGTATTCGACTTCGCTGTGGCGGTATCCGACTTCGCCTTAATCTCTAATAGGTTCTTACAGGTAGTGGTCGTAGTGCCGGGTCACGGATGGAGAGAGAGAGGTCTGTGGAGAGAGATAATAGATTGCGTGGAGAAGAATCTGCAGACTAGCTACCGCGCACCTTTCTTTATACCTTTTCCTCCACTGTGGACATCACAGTCTCACCCGCAAGACCAACACAGAATATCCCCTTCATGACTCAATCGCCGCGCCGCAAAACAGACGATTGTACTCGACTCTCACCCCCTTTGCCCCGCAACAGACTAACGCAAGGCAGACACGCAACAGTAAGGAAGCAACAAGGAAAGCATATAACCGGAAACCTGACAAGGAAAAAGGGAAACGCAAGTATAGTAAGGCAGACTCGCAAACAGTGAGGAAGCGACAAGGAAAGAAGATGCCATGGCGAGCTGCGTGCGGACGCACGGCGCCCTGGCATACGGCGTCCGAATGTACGGTGCCATGGCGTGCGGCATCCAAATTCAGATTGCCTGTGCGTTTTGCGTTGGGTGCGATATGTGCCCTGCCAGGGTGCATCCAGAGCGTCCCGAGTGCCTGGTGTGTCCAGACACAGCCTGTGAGTCCGGATGCAGATTTTTTTTCCTGATGGATGCATAAGAGGTTTCCAGAAATTCACAAGACACCCGGCGGTCCGGACAGAGTGAGAAGGGCCCCTGCAGAGGCTCTCACTGATACTTGGAGGGAAGAGATTGAGGGGGACTATCTGGAGATGCTGTGGGAGTCGAAGCCTAGGAGGGTGGCTGCTTTGCTGGAAGCGAAGGGCTGGTACACAAAGTACTAATTTTTTTTCGCTGTAAAATTGTTAGAAGCTGCACTTGTATCTAAAGACTATGTATGCAAGTTTTTATTACTTTCTATTGTGTTGTTGCTGAGTTAGAGAGGTATATCTGTGTGGTGGGATGGTATCGTTGGGGCGGGTGTACGGAAACTTTTGGTCCGGTACTTTACCGTGTACTGATGTCTTCGGTCAGGCCCACCATGATCTCATTCAATCCCGCCACGATCCGCCAACGTACGACCCATCGGACTCTCCATCCAAATACAATCCTAGCCCGCACCAGTTGATGGACGTCGATTCCGATTCAGATGGTAATCCTACAAATATGGCTCGTCGGCCTACTGGTCAACAACTTGGTACTGGGAGCACGACGCGTCGGCGGCAGGTTAGTACCATACTGTAGTGAATGGTGCAGGCGCATACTGACAATATCTGAAGGAACAATAGGAGGAAGTTAGCGAAGATTTCAGTCTTGAGGAAGATTGTTACCTCCCAGAGGACCTACAATTCTTTCCCACTTTCGTGGTGACTATCCGGGAGTCGGCACAGGACCACGCTGCAAAAACGAACAAGTTTACTGCGCAGCCGATCCTGAAGATATCTGGCATTATCCTATCTACCCAATTCAGATCCGCAAGGATGAAAACCAATAAAGTCTCCGTATGGAACCTCTATCAATCAGATGTGAAGGAAGATATTCCGGAGCATATCCGGTATCCAGCTAAGACAGATGGGAACCGGCCGAAGTTTACGGGGGATTATGCAAAAGCCGTCATGCAACAGTGGCCTGACAAAAAGGCTGAGTATATGGAAAAGGCCCGCATTATGAACGGGGCCGGTGAAACACTCATTGCTGTCCCTATGGCGCTGCATCAGAAGAGAATGCTCACGAAATTGAAGGAGCAGGTATGTCACCACAGTGCCCGATATTGCAAAGTTCAATCTGGTACCGTGAGGTACAGGCGATGCTAGCAATCTACTCGCTCAGACCAGTCAACTCTCTGGCATGGGTATTACGATAATCGCCTACGTCGTCCCGTCCAAGACGCCTGTCACGCTACTCCTGAGCAGTGGTGTAGCTCAGAGCTACTATTTACTCATTGCTGAGAATGGCCGAACAATCGACGAATTTCACACATATTGTGAGGGCTCCCGTCTGCAACGTCTGGTGAATGACGTTGAAGAAAGGAGGCAGGAATATGTCGGGATGGCTGGCCGAGATGCCCTGCGAAAGAAAGTGACCGAAAAGCTGTTGAATCTTCTCAGTACGTTTCGGTACTGAGCTTTCCCGGCACAGTAGAGACTAACATTACTAGACAATTCCTGTGGCACCCACCCCAAGCTAGTCAAGCTGCCCCGAACGAACATTCTCAACATTCTCAAAGCGCGCAAGCAACAGATAAAAGCCCCTGACGACTGGCCCTTAGCGAATAGGGGTAACGAAGATGGAATTATCAAGACAATATTGTCAATGACACTGGGGGATTTACAGCTTACGCATAAAGCCCTGATGTGTGGGGGCTTGACCATTGTGAAGCGTTAAGCACTTGTAATGGTAGCTACTGACCTGTACTGACGATATACGGAAGAGGTCCCGGAGAAGGAATACGGTTTAGTAAAGAAATGCAAACTTTGAAACAGGTGTGTAATGATGGTGCTGGTGTTCAGAACGTATCCAGTGTTTAAATGCTATCACAAATGTTCCGGTTGGTACCATACGATACTGGGCTGTAGCGATTTGCAACGTACCTGTTCTTTGGCCGAACTGGACTTATTTGTTTTCCGATACCCACGATCAGAATTTTTCACGGCAGAGTGATGGCGACCACCGCAACTGACAGTACCATGCAGTACTGACCGATGCCGACCAGAACCGCCTCGCTTCCTTCGTTTGAATGGACTTGTTTGTTTTCCGATACCCACAATCAGAATTTTCCACAGCAGAGCGATGGCGATCACCGCAACTGATAGTACCATGCAGTACTGACCGATGCCGACCAAGACTGCCTTGCTTCCTTCGCTGGAATGGACTTGTTTGTTTTCCGATACTTGCAATCAGAATTTTCCATGGCAGAGTGATGGCAATCACTGCAACTGATAGTACCGTGCAGTACTGACCGATGCCAACCAGAACTGCCTCACTTCCTTCGCTGAAATGGACTTGTTTGTTTTCCGATACCCGCAATCAGAATTTTCCACGGCAGAGCGATGGCGATCGCCGCAACTGATAGTACCGTGCAATACTGGCGAATAGCAACCAGGACTGCCTCGCTTCCTTTGCTGAAATGGACTTGTTTGTTTTCCGATACCCGCGATCAGAATTTTCCATGGCAGAGTGATGGCAATCACCGCAACTGATAGTACCGTGCAGTACTGACCGATGCCAACCAGAACTGCCTCACTTCCTTCGCTGAAATGGACTTGTTTGTTTTCCGATACCCGCAATCAGAATTTTTCACGGCAGAGCGATAGCGATCGCCGCAACTGATAGTACCGTGCAATACTGGCGAATAGCAACCAGGGCTGCCTCGCTTCCTTTGCTGAAATGGACTTGTTTGTTTTCCGATACCCACGATCAGAATTTTCCATGGCAGAGCGATGGCTATCACTGCAACTGATAGTACCGTGCAGTACTGACCGATGCCGACTAGGACCACCTCGCTTCCTTCGCTTAAATGGACTTGTTTGTTTTCCGATACCTGTGATCTGAATTTTTCACAGTAAAGTGAAAGCCATTGCGGTGCGTGTCACTACTGTGGAATACTAGCCTATACCGACCCAGACTATATCGTTGCTTCGCTGGAATGCACTTGTTTGTCCCCGCATTCCTGTGATCAGAATTTTCCTCACACTGCCGGTATGTCAAGTACTGTGGAAAGATGGCTGATACTTATGCGGGTGGTATCTCTCCTTCTCTGAAATTGTACTTGTTTGTTTTCCGATACCTGCGATCATAATTTTTCATGGTAAAGTGAAAGTCATTGTGGTGTGTGTCAGTACCATGGAATACTAGCCTGTACTGACTCAGACCGGATTGTTGCATCGCTGGAATGAACTTAATTGTTCCCGCATACCTGCGATCAGAATTTTCCACACACCGCCAGTATGTCGGTACCGTGGGACATATACAAATGTAAGTAAACATCTAAAATGACAAACAAGCGAATCTGCGACATCTCCGACATCACCAAATGGCACCGAGAAGAACGAGAAAGAAGTTGATTCATGTCCATCTCCTGGGCTTCCCCGGGATGGGCGGAATAGGTTCAAAAAGTGCAAGAGTTCCTCCAGGACAGGTTACCAATTTCGTGAGTAACCGAGCAGCAAAACTGGTGCCACGTGAGTAACAGAGCTGCGGAGCTGGTGCTACGAAATTGGCTGCGTGCTAATGGCGACTCCAAATATACTGCAGGTGAAGCAGTGCCCAAGGGACTCGCCGCTGAGCCCTTTGGATTGGGTGACGGTATCCACCTACAACATAAGGACCAACAGGTAGACGGAGAACCCGAGTTCACCATTCACCAAAGAACCAGATCGTCTGCGAATGACCGGGAACGTCGAGCGGCGAATTGGGAACGTACCGAAGCAGTACTTACCGATATGATGGTGAAGGATGTGTGTCCGCACCCATGCCACTGCGCAAGACATGTTGCTTTCACTGTACGCTGTATCGATCTCAATTCATACGAGCACAGAGTATTCGAATACTGCAATTGCGCCCGCTCCTGCAGTATTCTTCTCAAAGAGGGCTACATCCCATGTGCTCCGATGAAGCCGAGGACTGCTTTCTCGATCTGGCTCCTCAAGGTTCTGCACGAGCAATCTGTACTCGGATACATCTCCAGAAGTGCTTGGTCAGGTGGCCTCAGAGCACTGTATGAGAGTGAGAAAAAGGCGGTGTTGTCGCCCTTTGACAGAGAAGTATGTACGCCACCCTACCTTGCAGTACGGCTGAATACTGAAACTTGTAGCTACGCGATGCCTACCACTACTGGCTCGCAGTGAAATTCCGCGTGGATACGATGGTGGCCAACTCACTGGAATGTCAAGATGGCGGCGCCTGGCAAGTGGAGGCCCTGTCCAATATTTGTCCTGCGTGTTTTGATATTTCGCCCGGGGTGGAGAATGCGATAGCGATTTCCATCGACGACAACCAGAAACATGTCCGCTTCAAGGACAAATTTTCATACGAGTATGAGCAACTCCCACCAAAGCTGTTCGTGGACTATGGGCGCCGTAACTTTGGTTTGGCAGATTCCGTGAGTGCTGCACGATGGGCGAGTTGTGGAAACAGATTCAAGGCAACAAGCGGCTGGAACAAAGCCGAAGCGATGGCGCAGTCGAAAAAGGCATTGGATGAGACTGGACTCATAGCTGCCACCTGCTTTCAGGGTACGAATATCTGTTTCATGAACGTCTATGGCAGTAATGAGCGGTACAGCCACGTTATCCGTCTATTAGAATCAATCCAAACTGAGTGTCCGGCTGCTGGAGCAATATGGCTGTGCTACGATGTTACCTGCGAGTTTGAACCTTCGCCACACCGTCATGATGCACCATGGGCTGATCGTGTACAGGTCAGTACCGAGAGGTATCCGATCAGATAGGTAGCTGACCATTTGCAGGTGCGGACTGGAAGATTTCATCTTTACGGACATGAGATGAGATGCCACATCCTCTACAATCTCCTCAGGACTGAAGGATTTGGATTGATGGTTGGCGAAGAGGTTGAACATCTCTGGTATATGCTGGCAAATTTGATTAAAACCGGTCGTATGTCGTCTGGGCCTCGAAGATCGCAGAATATTGATGCAAGTGGTAGGTAATATTGCTGTCTTTTTCAGTACCGGACCATACTGACAGGTATGGTGCAGGACAACACCTTGCACGTCGAGGTCGAGAGAGGGTTGGTTCCAACATCTTGCATCGTTGGAAGAAGATGATGGAGATATTGCAAGAGAATCAGGCCATATTGGTCCGAGTCCTGGGAATGACGATACCGCAGCGTACTGACAAGAGTAGGCATGTACCCCCACGGCAATCAGTCACGATTCTGTATCTGGATATGCAGGCAGTTGAACAAACAAGCTATTATCGTGAATACCATTGGTATGTGCCAATCAGTTTTGACCGTACAGTTCTGTACATGCAAGTACTGATTGGCTGCAGAATGAGAGTTCAAGCCGATGTGATCACTGAGGTAGAAAGGCTACAACTAGAGATTGTGAAGTTGGTTACCGAGCGCCGAGTGGAAATGGATCTCCTTCACCATCGCGTCCAAGGCGGAAAAATGGCCAGGACGTTCATCAATAGACTCAACAGCAGGTGTAAACCTCTCGAACTGCTGGTGGCGAAATACAATTTGGAAGTAGGGAAGCCTTTATTTCGGGGGAGACTGCATCCACTGTCATTACAGGCACTGAATAAATGACGGTATCGACAACAACGACGGTGAGATTTGGGATATCGACAGACTGATGTTCAATGCGGATTGGGCTGTACACGCGTTTGTACGAGAGGGTATAGAGGCGAAGCATCGCATCAAGCGTGTGGAAGAGGAGCAGGCTACGCTACTCCTACATATTCACCGAGTTTGTCGGTGGGCTGTATGGCAGGCCGAGACGCTTCTACAGATACTGACACGGTAGCCTTTTGATGTTCTTCGTATAGGATGCACTCGAAACTGGCTTGAGCTCCTGTTGTACTCAAGATTTCAAACCATACAGTCGATGCTTCACAGTAGAAACTCATTTAGCCTGGATATCATAGATCACGAGAAACTCCTAGCGGTCGAGAGACGTATTCTGACGGTACTAGCCGCAGTACCAGTGGATGGCGTGGATGGTGCCGGCGACGAGGACGGAGGCCAGGGTGTGGACAAACACGAGGTCGAGGAGGAGGATGTGGGCAACATGGAGGAAATAGGGGAGGCTGTCTTACGTGCACTAGGAGAAGAGTTGCAAGACGAAGCGGCTCAAGAGGTTGTAGTGGTAGAGTAGTGTAATACACAGTACCATTCTGTACTGCATGTGATACTTACCATGCACTCAGTGCAGGCGGCACGTGGACATATGCAATGACATTCCAGATAAAACTGGCAGACTTCTGCCAGCGTAGCTTTTTATGAAATTGCTAGGAGCTGCAGCCTAACGGCTGCCTAGAAGTGAGGAATTAAAGGCTGGGAGTCATCTTATGTGCTTTACATGCCCGTTCTATACTGCACCGACGGTGCTGTACCATATTAAGCTAGGCAGTACCCAAGAATCATGGTGGCAGACGCTATCGAGTAACAGCACATGATATTGTCGGTACTTCATTACAGGGGCAAAGCTCGGCATCAAACTCAGTAACGAACAATGCCCAATCAAATACTTACATACTAATAGAGTAAGATGTTACGCCATCGGAACTCAGCCTAGTGCAAATGTGCGTGTCTGGTACAGGACGTGGCCGGACAGGAACAATGGTATTGCACTGCGCCGAGTGGTACTGCGTAGTACATGGCCATACGAATCCGGACTGATTTGGCTTCAGATCGCCGCACGTGACGAAACTCTTAACAGTTGGTATGGTGTGCCGCCAGGTGGGGACACCAGTAATGCACTGTGCCAAACGGTACTGTGTAGTACATGTCCGTACAATTTCACTCTGATTTGGCTTCAGATCGCCGCACGTGACCAAACTCCTGACAGTTGGTACGGTGTGTAGCCAGGTGGGGACACCGGTAATGCACTGCGCCGAACAGTACTGCGTAGTACATGTAAGTACAATTCCAGTCTGATTTGACTTCGGATCGTTGTAGGTGGACAAACTCTTCACAGTTGGTACGGTGTGCGGCCAGGTGGGGGACGCCAGTAATGCACTGTCCCGAATGGTACTGCGTGGTACATGTCCGTAGAATTCCACTCTGATTTGCCTTCAGATCATTGCGTGCGGACAAACTCTTCACAGTTGGTACGGTGAGCGGCCAGGTGGAGGACACCGGTAATGCACTGTGCCGAACGGTACTACGTAGTACATGTCCGTAAAATTCCACTCTGATTTGACTTCGGATCGTTCCGCTCATCCAAACTCTACACAGTTGGTGCAGGGTGCAGCCGGGTGGGGGCCACCACTATCACACTGTGCCAAGCGGTACTGCGTAAAGAGCACGTATGGTAGTCGAACCTGTATGGTAGTCGAACCCCCACACACTAGTAGAACCAGTTTGCGATATATATGCCATAAACTATACCATAAACTGATCATACTAGCGTGCGGGGGTTCGACTACCATACAGGTTCGACTACCATACGTGCTCTCTAGTACATGTCCATACAATTCCACTCTGATTTGACTTCGGATCGTTCCGCTCGCCCAAACTCTTCACAGTTGGTACGGGGTGCGGCCGGGTGGGGCCACCGCTATCACACTGTGCTGAACGGTACTGCGTAGTACACGTCTGTACAATTCCACTCTGATTTGGCTTCGGATCATTGCGTGTGGACAAACTCTTCAGTTAGTATGGTGTGGGGCCTGGTGGGGACGCCGGTATCATACTGTGCTGAACGGTACTGCGTAGTGCACGCCTGTACAATTCCAGTCTGATTTGGCTTCCGATCGTTGCGTGCGGACAAACTCTTAACAGTTGGTACGGTGTGCGGCCGGGTGGGGGACGCCGGTAATGCACTCTGCCGAACGGTACTGCGTAGTACATGTCTGTACAATTCCAGTCTGATTTGACTTTGGATCGTTCCCCTTGGCCAAACTCTTTACAGGTGGTACAGTGTGCAGCCAGGTAGGGACACCGGTGTTCCACTAGGGCGAGGGGTACTGCGCAGTACGCGGCCATACGATTCCGGTCTGATTTGGCTTTAGATTACAGCAGGCGACCAAACTCTTAACAGTTGGTATGGTGTACGGCCGGGTGGGGGACACTGGTAATGCGCTCTGCCAAATGGTACTGTGTAGTACATGTCCGTACAATCCCAGTCTGATTTGACTTCGGATCGTTCCGCTCGCCCAAACTCTTCACAGTTGGTACGGTGTGCGACCAGGTGGGGACGGCGGTATTGCACTGTGCCGAACGTTACTGCATAGTACGAGTCTGTACAATTTGACCCTGGTTTAGCTTCGGAACGCTGCGTACAGCCAAACTCCTCACAGTTCCGTACCATAGAAGGCCAGACGCGGACACCAGCACCGTACCGAGCCGAGCCGAGACGTACTCCGCAGTGCGAATCACTACAATTCCTGTCTGCGTTAGCTTCGGATTGGTGGGTGTTGCCTAACTCCTTATAGTTCGGTACGGTGTGGATCGAGGTGGCGACAAGAGTATAGCTATAGGCATCCGCACAATACCAACAGACTTCTGCATGGATTAGTAATGGGTTGTACCAGCCACTATATAGGATGAGTAGGCAAATTAATCGTAAGATACTTCACAGCAATTTTTGATACAACACGGTACACATCTATAGCCTGGTATGAAATCACTAGGAACCACTAGCTACTGGCTGCCTGGAACTGAGGGATTAAGGATATGCCGTCGTTATGAACGAGCCGCCAGAAACGAGTCACGCTGTATGAGCAATACTGTGAATGGGACTTGCTGGGTGAGTAATGCCAGGAACGAACAACGCCGGGAAGCGGTCGCGCCGATCCAGTAATACCGGGAACGAGCTGTGCTACGTAAGCAAAAGTGTCAACGGGACTTGCTGTGCGTAAGGCTGTGAGCAAGCCATGCTGGGCGAGAAATGCCACGAATGAACGGAGGTGCGGAATAAGAGAGAAATCAGAAAAAGCGACAACACAAGGGTGCGAATCATCCTTATGCACAGCGAACTCAAACTCTCACTCACACTCACACTCACTCGCATACAGCACAGTACGCGGCTATATGGGAACAATGGTATCGCAATGCGCCGAGCAGTACTAAACAGTGACAGCCATATTCCGTACAGATCGGTACGGTGTACGGCAAGGCGGCTACACCGGTACTGCGCAGTACATGGCCAGGCAGCGACACTGGTATCGTACTGTGATGAGCGGTACTTTGCAGTACATGTCTATACTATCCCACTCTGGTTTGTCTTCGGTTCACTGCACGCTACCAGATTCTGTACAGGTCGGTACAGTGTGCGGCAAGGCGGCGACACCGGTACTGCACGGTACGCGGCCCAGCGGCGACATCGGTATCGTATCGTGATGAGCGGTACTGTGCAGTATGCATCCGTACCATCTCAGTATGATTTAGCTTCGGTTCGCTGCGCGCGGCCGGATTCTGTACTGGTTGGTACAGTGTGTAGCGTGGTGGCGACACCGGTACTGCACGGTACATGGCCAGGCGGCGACACCGGTATCGTACTGTGACGAACGGTACTGTGCAGTACGCATCCGTACTTTCCCAATATGATTTAGCTTCAGTTCGCCGCGCGTCGCCGGATTCCGTACTGGTCGGTATGGTTTACGGCCAGGCGGCGACACCAGTATCGTACTGTGTTGAGTGGTACTGTGCAGTACGCATCTGTACTATTGCAGTATTATTTAGCTTCGGTTCGCCATGCGCGGCCAGATTCCGTACTGGTCAGTACGGTGTGCACTGAGGCGGCGACACCGGTACTGCACGGTAGGTGGTCAGGCGGCGACACCGGTATCGTACTGTGACGAGTAGTACTGTCCAGCATGCATCTGTACTATCCCAATATGATATAGCTTCGGTTCGCCGCCCACGGCCAGATTCCGTACAGATTGGTAAGCGGTACGGCGTGGCGGGAACATTGGTAGAGCACTGTGCCGGGGTGTACTGACCAGTACCAGTCAGTACCGTTATCAGGCGGTCGCATTGGTGCAGCACGCAGCGTTAGCTGCCAGGCCTGTTCGATTGTGTACTCGTCATTACAACGAAATACCCACCAGTACCAATACTATGGCGCAATCCAGTGCGGTACCGGTCAGTATTGCGGACCCGGTACCGACCTGTTTGTTGCCGGAACTCGAATTTACGTCAGTGCTGATGCTTACGTGTCGGTACATATTTTTACGTTGTGGTACGGCGCTAGCAGGGCATACCCTTGCTGGCATAGACCTGGTGTAGTCAAGGGAACGTGTCTCTACCCTAGACCGAATCAGGTCGTCTATCTGCAGCCCATAGGTGGTGTGGCAGGGTATTTTCCTTTTGGACGCAGCCGTGTCAGGACATTTTCCTTCTGGACGCAGCCGTATAAGGGCATTTTCCTACTGGACGTGTCCGGGCGACCTGTGTCATGGCACCACGGTCACACTGGCTGTCAAGGCGCAGAACATCACTGCAAATACTCGCTTCGCATTCCCAAACACGCAGCGGGTTCCAGGCATAGTGACTCACTCCAGTTCTATTCTCTATATCTAATGTACATCTATATATGCTACTACCACACTTCGCGTTCCCAACGCAAGCACCCAGTGTCACGCCCATCGCTGCGATCAAGTAGTAATACTGTTTTGATGTGAGTAGCATTACCCTGCAAATTGGAAACAAAGGAAAGTTGGCAAATACAACATGACGTGATGAGCACGACGATGAGGAGGATGGCGATGAGGACATCGCATCAGGAAAAAAAAATTCTGCGTTATGTGCATGTACTGGCATCCAACGCATAGAACGGTTTCAGCGCTACCTCCCACTTGTAAACGATGGGGCGCTGTGTGGTAAGCATTGCAACGTTAGATCTGCGCACGGGAGACTGGATGCCCTATCTTCCTTTACACGCCGACGTGCATTAATCAGCGCTAACTCCCTACTGCGAACAATTTTTTCAACGTGTAGACAATACTCGTGGCGTGGTGGCGACGATTCCCACCATCTTCCTTTACACGCAGAGGTCCGTTAATCAGCGCTAACTCCCTACTGCGAACAATTTTTTCAACGTGTAGACGATACCCGTGGCGACGACGATTCCCACCATCTTCCTTTACACGCAGAGGTCCATTAATCAGCGCTAACTCCCTACTGCGAACGATTTTTTCTACGTGTAGATGATACTCGTGGCGTGGCGACACAACACCTGCGATCCACTATACTCCACGAAGCGTCTTACTTCCAACGCATGGGCACAATGCTCCTAATCTTTAAACCTAATTTCGCACATAACATTTGATGAGTCAAGTGAAATGCCAACCGTTCTGATGTATTGCTATTTAGCGCATGCTATATATCGTCATCATCCTCGGAAAGCTCCAAATGCTCGATATCCGAATCGTCGACTGCGCTATCATCTTCCTCCTCGGCTA
>Ga0307508_10001032_pt1 | contig 32306 bp, 32 predicted proteins | sample 9_EM_MG_FD_203089 | JGI IMG/M metagenome (GOLD analysis project Ga0307508, IMG submission 203089) | Populus trichocarpa ectomycorrhiza microbial communities from riparian zone in the Pacific Northwest, United States - 9_EM | ecosystem: Host-associated > Plants > Roots > Unclassified | place...
TATCATCGGCATCGGCGTTCTCAATAGGAACTTCAACTGCGATGGTAATGCCTTGTTCATTCTCAGTGTTGCTCGCAGAGATGTCAGGAGTAGGATTGACGCGATCGTCACCAGCGGTTTCCTCGCCTGACGATGAAAGCTCTGGACTTGTCTCCCTTGGTTGAGTGCTGTCAACTCGCGGGGGTGGCTTGCGGCTGTAAGCTTGCCTTTTAGAATGCAGCGCCTTGTCCTTCTTTCTGGAGCCGAAATGGGGCGCCAAGGGTAAAGGAACGGGTTGGTGGCTCGGACTTGACGTGATACTGGCCGTATCTTGCAGGTTCCTCATCATCCTGTTCGTATGCAGGTACGCCCAATGGTCGAAAAGGTCTGGTTGGAACGGAGTGGAAGAAGGTGACAGCGTAGACTCGGTGATGTTTCCTTGGTTGTTTTGCGCAAAGATCTGCCATTGGCGAGCGATTTGCTCAGTAATGGTTGCAGGATCAAGGCCATTCGCGATCAAACGACTGTTCTGATTTTGCCTGTTACGCCGAACGTGATTGAATGGGAAGGGATAAGGTGAACCAACAGATCTGTGAGGGGGCCTGTACCCAGGGGTACCCGTCGGCTTGGGTATACCATAGTCTGAGTGCATGGGTGAAGGTGACGGCGCAGCAGTTGCGCTATGGGGCGTCGGAGGGACAGGCGCATCCGGTCGAGGAGAAGGGAGATAGGCCTGAATGTACGCCGAATTCAAGTCGTCATCGTAGTTCTGGAAGTCGTCGGGATACACTTGCGGCTGCGCAGGGACATATCTCCCACTGCGATCCCTTACTAGATGGTTTGCATAAGCATAATCTTGAGGGGACGTATATTTGTGGTATTGGCCATGGATTGGCTGGGGTTGTGCAGGTGGGCGCTGTTCAGCGAATTGGGACGACTGGGTCTGTGGAGGTTGAGGTACGGCAGGAGGGGCCTGCAGGGGCTTATTGTCCATCAACGTGCTGTCCAACCCACGCATGATTTGATCGCTTGGGCCGTTCCTGCCCTTCGGACGGAGTGGCACTGGGGCAGGAGCCCGAATTGGAACATTTGAACCAGGATGATATGACTCGTGGTTGTCGTCTGGCAGACAAACGGTGGGTGATCTTGGTGTGTGTCCACCCTCTTCTTCTGTGCTGTCGCGATTCGCATACTGAGACCGATCTTCATCGTGATTATGAATTTTTTCTTCATCATGATGAGGTGCTTGTTTATTGGTTTCGAAGCGCTGTGCAGCACCATCGGCTTTGAGGTCTGCGTTATGGGGAGAGGACGAGTTGAATTCTGATTCGACCATAGTGTCGTTATCTTGCCACTCTGTCCTCGAATGGCTACCATTCTCGTCCTCCTCCTGTACAGGGAGAGATCGATCCGGCATGCGAGTCGCGATGGCCTGTGGAGGCGCTGGATTTGGGACAGATGCATTCAGTCTTTGATCGCCAGCAGGGATCCGCCGGTGCACTGGAGGCGACTCCCGGGTATTGTAGTGGGCGGCATAATTATTAGGATGGGGCTCAGGGCCCAATGGAGACGGCGAGGCACGCTTTTCCGGTGTCAGCGCTGCCTCAAAAGATGGGCCCATAGGTGATGCAGGATGTCGATCCCGAGATTTTGGACTCTCTCTCAGAATCTGTTGATCTCGCCGCCCTCTTTGCTGATTATTATCTGGGTTTATGGGGCTCGATCGTTCAGCTGTAGCCCTAATTCGCTCCACATTTGGAGGCTGGCCAGCTTGGTATTGAGCCTGCTGCTGGTCGGCGAGCTCAATATCAGCGAGAAGCTGTGGCGTCATCTGCCAGTTTTCATCCAGATTCTGGAGCCTATTGGGAAATGTTGCTACAGGAGCACGAGGGCCTGGGCGTGAGTAATGTTGGTTAGGATTGCCTCCGTTCATTGTCTGTTGTGGACCAGAGAGAGGTGATAGTCGCGGTTCTTGCTCGAATGAAGGAGGATTGTTATGGGGGGGTGTCGGAAGCAACCTTGTGATCTGACCAATTGGGGACGAACGTCTGGCAGGGTTATTGGGTACGACGGGGCTCGCTTGTGCGTTCTGTGGTTGCGGGGGCTGAGGAGGAAAGGCAGTCAGTGACGGTACTAACGGCATCGACTGCGTCTTTGAAGCTCTGGGCCTGTCGCGATCGCGAAGGGTTGGTGACGGCGATGCCTCACGTTGTGGGTGATTAAGCATCGCTCCTATAAAGAAAGGGATATCAGCTCTCATCCAAGGGCACTGGGCGAACCGATATATAGGAAAGGGGAAGCAGGGTCAACCACGAAAATGAAAATCAGGGTCAAATTTCAAAGTTTCGGTTCATGTGACGAAGAGATCGTTGCCATTGATGCAAAGGGCCTACCTGGGTTCGCTTGCTGTGCCTGAGGGCGACGAGCTCGTTGCGGGGAATGGCTGGCCATTGGTTTAGCGAGGATGTAGCGCCTTTAGCAGGGGAAGAATAAGAGGAAAGCAGAACTTAAGCAAAAACAGAGAGAGGCGCGTTTCCAACGTGTTCAACACCGGAACAACACATTTGAAGGGTTGACAACGAGGTCGGCAACCAGGTTTGGAAGTCAGAGTTTGCCTCGAGGCCGCTGTCCATTGAGCATCGGAGAAACAAGGCGAACGGCTGAATTCGTCACTGCCTTTTACACATCTCATCCTGCCTTGCTTGATGCGACATTAAACACTATTGTGCCTCTATGAGGGCTCAATGGTCTATAAAACAAACATAAAATACCAGTCACACTCTTGAAATATGTACTATTTGAGCCTTTGTTATCAGCTGATGTTCCCAATCCACATACCAAATTAGACTCACAGGGTTCCCGGATTTGACCACATCTGCCATGATGCTCGATTAGCGGACCGGAGACAAAAATCTCAGAATGGCAGATAATAACTTGTGGAGAAATCAAAGGAGAGACTGGATTTTAATGAGTTGAAACGAGTGCAGCATGAAACTTCAGGAGACGGAATTTATGTAATTATTATTATTTTCCTCACGTTACCGTAGCGGCGATCAGCCACTGGTCACTTGCAGCTTTTTCTCTTTCTACCATTGAGTTGGCTCTTGGAAACGAATATGAGCGCAAGGTATGCCACAGGTTCAGTCTTTGTGGGCGGCCGTGCTTCCGTTAATCTCTCTATCCTGGCTAGGTTGATCAAGGTGTACAACTCACTGCCTCCAGAGGCACAGCAAATCTTTGTTGAGAAGCATCTAGCTGGCCTTCTAGACGCAGTTTCCAAGGACAAGTCGAAAAAGGGTGAGAACGCTGGAACTATCACAGGTTGTCAATAGACAGGTTAATCCTTTTGGACACAGTCATGGTGGCTGCCACCCGCTTACAGAACAAGTATAAATCAGCCCCGAAACTCGACCTATGGGCTAAAAAGAGACAAATCGGAGAGCTGCTCGAGGAACTTGCAAGAGACGCAAAATGTTCTATAGTAAAGGAACGCAGCAATCGGGATGAACTCCTGTTTGAGATATTCTACGGACTTGTTGGTTGGCTGAACGTCATCTGGAGCGTTGTCTACGAGTATAACGTTCAATTCGCTACCGCACACGCCTGCCTCGTGTTTGTGTCAGATGCACTGACCCAGCTGTCAGAAACCTCTACTATTGGAGGGTATGTTGCCCTAACTCGTACATGACATCTATGACAGCAGACTTACGAGCCACCGTACAGATGCAAGTGTTCCGTCATGAACTTGCCTGTAGATTTTCAACTCAAAGACAGAAATGGCAAACTCCTCAAGCGCTTCGAAATACGAGGACCGCAAAACGTTGATCGAATCCTGCTTTGGATCTGGCGTGACCTTTTCGTCTCTCTGTCTTTGACCGGATCCGAGAAGGACAAAGCGAGGATACCCGAGTTCTTAAAGGAGCTACAGGAAGTTTTAGGTTTGAGGGCACTGGAGAGGCTTCTCAACGGTGGCCAACCAAGTCAGTATATGCCTTTATATTTCGGAATTCTAAGACCAGTTTCCTCCAGCCGAATACGAATACGATTGGGAGGATGCGGAAGATGGAGAATTCGACTACGATGACGATCCATGTGATGAAGACGACCTAGAATCTGACGGTAATAGCGAGGATTCACACTCTCGTTGCCATTGCAAACTTCATGCGAGCTACTGGCCAGAGCGAATCAACAAGGAAAGGTCATCGCTCCGGGATTGTGTTGTTGACCAATTACGCGCTATATTCAGAAAGACCCCTTCGCTGCGGCTGTACAATTCGCTCATGGGCACTACCACCACCCCAGTTCGTATTGAATTAGAGGTATCGCAAGTATTGCAAGAAACCGCTGGTGATAGCCCCGACAATCTCGTCGCAGCGATTGAAATCTATGTCGCCATGAATTCAAGCACTAAAATTATCTCCCTTCTCGACGACTACATGCATCTCCTTCGACCTCGTGACAGTCATGCTCTGCGTTCTGCTGTCAGATTCCTTTCTAGCCGCTCCGAGCATCGCGCACGAAGCCTTGCAATTCTCGAAAATGAGCTTGAGGATTCTCTTCAGGCCCTCCATGCTATAACCCGCTCCTGCTTCTCTCATATCGACGACGAGCATAACAAGGCAGAACTTTCAGAGATTCTCAAACTCAAGGTAACCACGCAAGCCCGAAAGTCTCGCATCGAGCAATGGGCAGAGAATGTCACCACGAGTGCGAGCAATTCGATGGGACCCATGGCATTTGCGGCCATGATGATGGGTCTACCCATTCTCCCTGGGGTCGACGACGGCGATGATTTGGATATGCTCAGCTACTTCGATCTAGATCAGAACGACCCTGATATGGATGATATCAGAGATGAATACAGGCCAAACCTGAGGGCTAGATTTGATGCCTGGGTCGAAGTCGGACAGAAGTTGCCCGGGGGTCCCGTTGCATTGGTGAAGTTTTATGTGAAGGCTGTTGAGAAGATGCCTTATATCCAAGGGCAGGACGTAGTCAACGAGATGACAAGCAGGTCAGGGTTGCCCATAATACTGTCAAGTCGACGTTATAAAATAACTAATTCTTGTGAACTTGTCTACAGGCTTCGTGAAAGACCAAATAAAACCCATGTAGTCGACGCGCTGAGCAGTCTTGCGACTTTTGCGAAAATCCAGCGCAAAAAGATTATTCTTGCACGTGAAAAGAAGCAGAAGAGTGTTGCAGCGGCCAATGCACGGGCAGCTTCGTCGAATACGAACCAGGCCAAGCCCAATAGCAAAACCAGTGGAAATGCGAATGCTGAGAATGCTCCTAGTAATTCTCCATCTCAATCTACAGTGCCATCATCCTCTGTCCGAAATTTTGCTTTCGGCCCACCATTGACACCGGTTTCCCGCCGGCCTCTGCCTGGAGGTATGGAAGACGTTGATTAGCTGTGTTCAGACGGTCTACTTTTACTTTACAATATTTTGCTCCAGTATCGTTACGATCACATATTAACATCTTAAGTAATTCATGTTCTGAGTTCTAAGTTCCGAGTAGTAGCAAATTTTAACCTAGTGAGAACAGAATATCATGACGTCGGCTATCTTTCAATCTGTCTATTAGTGAGGCTTGCATTCGACAACTAAGCAGCTAGGATACATATAATACTTTGAAAGCAAACCGCCAGCAGGGTTGGAAAGGAGTAATGAGGGCTACATACGACCAAAAAAAATCAAGTAAGGAGTGAATGTTGTGCTTCAATTTAAGTAAACGAAAGAGAAGAGCTATGCAATCTAGAATGCACCAACCAGGGAGCGGGAAATGTAGGCATCAAGCATCTGCAAGAGGACATCTGAGTATAGATGAAAATGGCAAGAAAATGAGAGTCACCTTATCTATCTCTTCAAGCTGCTTGAAAGCAGGAGCGTAGATTTCCCTGATTTCGGGATGTAGAGAATCCAACTCAACGGGTACCCCAAACAATAACTCGTCGACAGGATGTGGTGGCGGTCGTTCCTTCCCCTTTGGCTTCAGAGCTTTAAATTCAATAATTGACATCATCTGAGAAATGCCAAAGTCGTCTTTTGGCAAGACTACGCGGCGTGGGGGCCGGGTCTTTTCTTCGTCAACAGGTGGAAGGTTCACGGGAGGCGTGGCGCGGCCGGAATAGTCGGATATGACTGATGTGATGGATGGATGACGGCGATTGTGGGACAAAGGACTGGATCTCAAGCCAGCTGTGGGAGTAACAGTTCCTGGACGAGAAGTCTTCCCATTGGCATTTTGAGTATCACGTTCCATGCCGTTGTTCATTCGAGAGAGAAGTCCAGCTGACCCAGGTGTGACAGAGCGAGAGGGCTGCTCAGTATCAACTGAGTACTCCGATGGAGAAACAGATCGAGTGGAAGCCGTCAGAGAACGAGCATCTGAGCTATTAGAGTACTCCCTTTCCTTCTGTTTGCCCTTTCGTATCTTGTTGATAAAGCGATCGAGTTTTTCGCCGATCCCATCCCTGTTACGGATGAAAACGCCTTCGAGGAGGTCTTTGTCATTAACAGTGTCACGCCATTCTTCTTCCACGATATCGCTGATGTCATACGTCTCACCGTCAGGTTCGACATACGAATAACGTATCCTTTCGTGGGGATCATAGCGGGAACTGCGCAACATAGCATTCCCAGGCAGGAGAACATCCATCCCACGAACAGAATTACTCTGGGCAGAAATGATTGCACGTTGTGTTGCACGCGTGGCAGCACGCTGTGCTGCGATGATTTCTTGTCGTGAGGGCTGCTTGAATTTGCCTTCATCGACAGTGCTGTTTGCATCAGAGCTATAGCTGGAGTTGGACTCTCGATGAATCTTCGAAAGTGCGATCTCATCCAGAGGAACGGAAGAACGCCGGCGAGAGTTTGAATTTCGGTAGGATATAGCGCGGCGAATGACAAAGACTGGGTCATCGGACCTGACATCTTCAACTGACCCAAAGATTAAAGAGGGATCCAAGGAGCGACGTTTGTTTGCTCCAGTGGGATTCATATTGCGGTAGTGTGGAGGTCGAGAGTAGGCTTCGATGATTTTGCTTGACTGTGCTAATTCTTTCTCTAATGGCGGTCGAGGGTCAGTTATAAGAAAGTAGTAAGGAAGGAATGGTGCAAGACTAACCATGCCCATCAACGCTGACCGTTAGACCATATCTTACTCGGACACCACTCCTTCTCTTTGTGGTCTTGTCTTCAACCTCGTCACCTCCATCCACAACACCATCTTGAATACCGAACCTCTCCAAACCGATTTCTGTAACCTCTGCAGCAGTCACATTCTTTGGTAACATGAAAATTTTGCGTCTGAGAGCAGGAGAAACAAGGACAGGTGAGGTGGGATCAGGCAGGGAGGACTTGTAGACAATAGCCTCAGTGGTTGGGTGGAATTGCATATCCTCTGGAAGATCTTCAGCGTAAATAACGACTTGTAGAGGGAAGCGGATCGAAGGGGAAGTAAATCGGTCTGGCCCTGACGAAGCTGCAAGGTACTGCCCCTTCTGTGGTGAGACTACATCACTTTCCGAACCGAAGGACACATTAGCTGTCACAGTATCGTCGTCGTCGGGTCCGTTGGAATCATCATCAGTGTCGTCGGTTCGTCGGTTCAAGTAGACCTTGACAGAGGAATCGTCCGTGAAATCATTCATCGACAACTTTGTAATAGCAGGATGCATAGACAGGTTGCTCGCGATTGAACTGATACTGCCGACACTGTTCCTGTTGAGCTTTGGCACCTCAATGGTTTCGTTGACCAAAGTTTCGAAAACCACAAGAGGCTTTTCGTGAGCTTCAAGAACAGCAAAAGCACCTCCTTCCACCTGCTTGACTGTAAGGTAGTAATGGTTGTCATTTTCAGCGGCAGGAAGCCGGAAACGCTGAAGGGCCTGGAGGACTAGTTCAGACGACGTGGTCGAAGCGTTAAGCAAGACGGTCTTGAATGTCGCCTCTGTTTGAAGATTCTTGCCTGCAAAGACACGAATGACGTTGAGATTAGCCTGCACATCATTTGATGACGAGTTGGTAATGATGAGTGAGCCTGGGCGGGGGCGAGGCTGAGGCGGGCCAAGTGCAGAGTTCGACGGTGAGAGCATGACAGATGAGGCAGATTGGAGGCCATACGACGGCTGAGCCTCTGGAGGTGATGCCGGCGAGCGGTTGAGGTATTGCAGATACAACGCCTGTTGTTGTTGGTCCCTTTGACGGAGGGAATGAGTATGAGGGGAAACGGTAGTGCGGTCTGGGGTAGAAGGAGCTTCTTGTTCACTAGGGGATGGTGCATTTTTTATATTCAATGCTTGCTGCTGCTGCTGAGCCGCCACCGTAGTTGGCGAGATGGTTCCATCGGAATTTCCATTCCTTGGTCGAGCAGGTTCCTCTCGTACCAAGGATTCTGCACTCTCTATTGACCCAACCGACGTGGTTTGCTTGTCCTTCTTTTCCTTCTTCCGTGTAAACAAACCACCGAACACAGAACCCTTCTTTTTCTTTTGACTCCCCTCCTCGTCTGTCGTATCACCCCCATTACTGCTCGTCGAACGTTCTTTGCGCAATTTCGCAGGTTGTGGCCTGTTGTATGTTGCCGAGCTGACAGGAGGCGGCATTCTGTCTTTACCTTTCGGTTTCTTCTTCGTCGATTCGTCAGAGGATTCGTCGTCACGAACCCTCTTTCTTTCCTCCTCGACAATGATAGAGGGCAAGGAAGGCTGACTACTAGGCCGATCATCAACCTCTTTCGCGATGTTAGGTGTGGCAGTCATCTTCCTCGTTTCCGTGGCATCGGCTGGGTCAATCCGTCTTGCAGTTTGCGTTTGTGGGGGATGCACGTCCTGGACAAGTTGTTCCCGTGAATTTGAAGCTAAAAGTGACTCCTGCTGCGCCTTTTGTTGTTGTTTTTTCTCCACCTCCGCTTGCTGCGCCGCTTGTTGTCGCTCAGCCTCCAATTGCTTTTGTTGAAGGAGTTTCTGTTGCTGCTGCTGCTGCTGCTCCAGGATCTCCTGTTGCTGCTGCTGGAGTTGTTGTTGTTGCTGTGCCCGAAGCATTTGTTGTTGTTGTTGTTCGCGAAGAGAACCTGGTTGCAAAGCGTCAGGAATAGGAACCTGTCTAGCATGAATTTCCTCGGCTCCTTCATTTTCCCAATCCATCCCATCGTCAATGTCCAAGCCCACGAAGTCATCATCCGTATCCATACCGTCCATATACAACGGATCTCCGGCGAGTTCCAAATCTTCATCTCGGAACCCCCCAGTTTCCCATTCATCGTCTTCTTCCTCGACTTCTCCCTCTCGAAGAGCTGGGACATAACGATAGTGATTGCGAATGGAAGTGAAGTGAACACTCTTCCGATTGTTATTTCGGTAGTTCATGCCGGGGAGCGACGAATCCGACTGATTATGTCCATGACGAACAGACAAATTGATACGAAGACGTTCTTGGGCAATCATCAGGCTTTCCTGTTGTTCTTGCGCCGTGGCTAATGCAAGCTAGTAAAACGGTCAGCACGGAAACGCAAAAAGGAATAAGAAGGGACTGAACATCAATATTCCGGTGCTTGTTCAACCGCGCAAGCCGCTCGAAAGGCGTCTCAATGTTTTCGGCCGGAATATATCCAACTTCCTGAGTCTTTAGAACGCGGACGAGCCACCAGTAGCTATTGCTGTCGTCCATGAGAAACAAGCTGTCCCCTTTCACTACATTCGCCTGGCCTTCAACAGTGGCAGCAAAACTGTGGAGCGCATAGACCATGTCGAAGTCAATAGACTCGTTAGGTATCGACAACGTTGAAGACATGTCGTCTTCTTCATAAAGTTCCTCTCCGTCGTCTTGTTCCGAGTCATCCTCGAGAATTGAATGCTCCTCTTCTTCAATACCATAATGCATTCCAGCAGCATCTGCGTGAGCATGAAGGTGTTGTACCTCGTCCGGGTGCAGCTGCTCCCGCAAATCGAAAGTATCCTGGCGCTGTGGCCCTTGCATGGTAAACGCGACCTGTCACAGAAACGGATGCCAACAGTTAGCCTTTCTTGAGCGTCCAGTGCTCAGCGTTCAGGAGCCAAACTGGCACAACAACAACTGTCCTCAAGCAGCCACAACCTCAGAGACCAAAGATTTTGAACCAGGGCGAAGGTAGGATCAGTGTGCTGTTATGCTAACTCGATAATTACGTATTCAAGTACAAAACGTTTTTTTAAATTCCGGATTTGGCGACTCACCTCCTTTCTCGCATCCTTAGACTTTTCAGGCGCTTCAGATCGAATTCAAACCCACAAGTATATCAACTGGAAATGAGTATCACAGAATACTATGTTTCTTACGACAGACGTCTGTTTCCAAGTCGACTTACCCATATTCAAATTTCGGAATGAACCATGAGAGTTCACATGCATAGACCGAAGTTTTTGCGACTCCTATACACACACTACATGGTGGTCGTCCTTCAGAGATATCAATATGACTACTGGTACAATATAAAGCCGCTTCAGATAGTCTCACGGTGCAAGGCCTCGCAGACCCAGTCATGATTCAAACGGCAAATCTGCTGCACGACCTTCAGGAACACGACTGACAGCCATCACGGCAAGTCATGGGAATCCTTTCTTGGGGGTATTATTTCAGATGCAGGGGTAACGGGTTTGGTTGCCAATATTTATATTTGGGGAGATTCATTCACCGCCCCACCATCGGATAAGGCAACTTGGACATAACTGCGTTGCAATGCCGCAACCCACCCCAGAAATCGACGCTTTCATAGAGCGTATTCAGGCTCTAAACCCTGGATCTGGCATCTCTCTGGATGTCGCGTTGCAACCCTCTCTCAAAGAGGAGACAGAGTTAAGGAAGCTCTTCGCGACTGACAGGCTGAATCCCCGTCTTTCCAACCCTCACGTTGGTCTCGTTGACGTTTTCGCCGCGCCTGACGCGATTAGAACGACGCGCGCAAGAGTAGTGCACGGAAAAGAGGACCTCACTGCGAATTATGTTATGCCAGTCTCCGAAAAGAATAGGAGGAAGGAAGGAGCGCCGTGCATGGTTGTGGATCTCGACGAGTTTAAGAAGAACTGGGCCATCTTTACTGAAGGGTCTCTCACTCAATTGATCGATTGGAACAATGTCGTCGCAGCTGGAGGATCTGTTCTCGCCTGCTTGGCTCCTCTTGATGATGCACACAAGACGTCCAAGAGGGCGATCAGAAAATATTATCACTCCAACGTCTACCCTACCTCAGATGTGGACTTGTTCTTGTGGGGTCTTAATGCAGAACAGGTGATCCACTGCTCATTGCGACCGTTACTCAGACGTTTTCTCACCCCAAAAAAAATTAGGCTGAAGCCAAAATCAAGCAAATCTACGAAGCCGTCCGCGATTCAGTCCCCTGGGATGTAACATGCATTCGCACCAAACACACTGTATCCATACACAGTGAGTGAAATCTCCCTGCATTTTGTGTTTTAAACTTCCTATCCCTCACCAGGCCAGTATCCTTACCGTTCCGTCCAAATCATCCTACGACTATATCAATCCCCTGCTGAGGTGCTCGCGGGTTTTGACATCGATGCTCCATCCTGTGCTTATGACGGTACTTTTCTTTTATTCTTCAGTGTCATGGGAAGATTAAACATTGTCATAGGCAACCGTGTTTGGGCCAATCCCCGAGCTGTCATAGCCATGATGCGCCAATGCAACACGGTAGACATGACACGCCGCTCGCCTTCTTATGAGGTCAGGCTCGCGAAGTATGCTGAGCGTTTCTATGAAGTCTATATCCCGACTCTCGAACGAGAGAAGATCGATCCTACGGTGCGTCTTCACCATAGCTACTCTTTTTCCTTCCCGATCTGAGTTGAAATGGCTAGATCTACGAACGCAGCATAGCCAAGATCAAAGGGCTAGCACGCCTTCTCGTCCTCGAGATGTTGAAGGATGATTACATGCGTTCGTCTTTCCTACGCGAGAGACGTTCGTTGCGAGATCGCCCTGGAAGTGGATATCGAGTCGCTAGGCGCAATCGTCGTAAGTACAAAGGTGACCTGAAGCAAGATGTTGGTATCAGTCTAGAGATGAATGATTACGACGTGGGATCCTTGCATATCCCCTATGGCCCGCGCTGGGATGCGAAGAGGATCGAAAAATTGGTCTACCAAACGGTGTGTAACACACCCATTATTTTGAAGATAACTGTTTTAAAACATTGTTAACTAGGATCTGGGAATGAACTGTACGAAAAACCCATCCTTCCTCCAGACCACATTCTAATTCATCTGATAGCTACTTTCAATCCTAAGAACAAGGGACGGCGCCTTCATCGCCATCCAGCTTTCTTTGGAACTGCTGAAGAAGTACTCGGAGACTGTTGCGAGGTATTCTCAAAAGTATTCCTTCTATATTTCCTTGTTGCTTACATATGTATAGCACTGCCCAAAGCCGATCGATAAAGACGAGGAAGAACTCCAACACAAAGAAGATGAGGTGTACATTCGAGGCAAAGTCAGTTTTATCGAAAACGACCCTGGGCGTCAGAGCATGACTGGCAGCTTCAACCCAATCGATGAAGGCGGATGGGGTGAGCAAGTCTACATCCCGCCCGCTGCCCAGCTTTTCCAGGCCATTGTCATCCATGATCGAGCTATAGTCCAACGTCTTCTTAAAGCTGATGATGCAGCAGTCAATGTCCACCAGCGTGACCACGTTGGCCGTACGGTCCTACACGTCGCTATCATGGTTAAAGCGGTTGATATTGCCGAGGATCTCATTGATGCTGGTGCCAGAATAACCGCTAGATTGGCCGATGGGAGGACTCCCTTACACCTTGCTGCGCAGTACGACTTGACAAGTTTAGTCGACAAGCTCTTGGAGAGGAGCAAGAAGAACGAGAAAGGTCTCGAAAACAAGCATGAAACTGAGGCTGCTCCTGCAGAGGCTCCCGGACGACTTTCATCTGAGGATGATTGGAGCTCACATGACGACGAAGACGTTGTAGTGTCTGTATCTGAGGGGGAGGAAGGTGAAGAAAATGACAGTGGAGATTGCCAGCCTGCATCAAAAGCCAAGGCGAGTGGGGGTGAAAGCCAGCCTGAACAAGAGGACCTCCCTGATGACAAAAAGGACGAACCCGACATTATCGACATCAACGCTCATGATTGGGACTTCGGGTTCACCGCCCTTTGCTATGTTGTGTTGTTCGGAAGTCAACCTACTCTCACGGCGCTTTTAGCTGCTGGGGCGGACCCCAAGCTCCCAACTAATCCTTCGCCTTCCAACTCTTATCTTGCTACGACTTTCCATCCTCTTACTTTAACCGTTATCCGCAAAGACGATACCGAGGCCTGCGGCATCGCCGAATCACTCATCAAAGCAGGAGCTACATCCACCACGGCAGATGACGCCGTACGTACGATCTTCCACTACATTGTGGGTTCAGGCCGAGCTCGGTTGGTGGAAACCATCCTTCGCTGTGACCCGGATGTGAGCAAAGTCATCAACCTACCTTACCTACAATGGAGGAATGTGGTATTCCCAGTCGTGACGGCCGTCCAGAAGAGGCACTATGCAACGCTCGTCCAGTTAATTGCCCATGGTGCCAAACTACAGTTGGAAGAGAGTGACGTTACCAAGGCTCGGGATGCGGCGTATGTTCTTCTTATTTGTCTGTGATCTCCTCCTCACTGATAATTCAGGACGCCGAGTGTTAAGAACTCTACGTTCGGCTATCAAGAAGTTGAGAACTACCTTCATCTGGCACATCAACCACTTGAGCTTGCATTGAAACAAAACGACGACATTGCCCAACTCCTGATTGCTCTCGGTGCAACAGTAGACTTCGGTTTGAAGAAATCCTTGGATAATTCGAATCAGTCAAGGCGCTATTACTCCTATGGAACGAATGCTGTCCGACGGACCTTGAAAGATTGGGTCGAGTTTGGAATCAAGGATATCGCTGCGAGGATCGCGAAGATGGAAAAGGTGGACCATCCTGCCTCCGGCCCCGTGGACGAGGTAACATCAGAGTTACCCAAGGGTAGCTGGTCGATTCACCTGAAGGGTATCGAGGATAGTCTCAAAAATCCAGATGACAAAGTCAACACCTCAAAATCTGAAGCAGACGAGAGACAGGACAAGTTGGACAAGTTGAAAGAACTTCAGGGGCTTTTCATTGAGATCCAAACCGCCCTATCTGAACGTCACGCAAAAACATGGTTCGAACTCTATCCCGATAACACTGAACCCGCTACTGTCACCCCTGACGCCCCCACCCCAGTTGATAAAATACCTTCACCGTCACTAGTCTCGAAGCCCGAAAGGGAGTATACATATTCGTACATGTCCGGCGGCTCCTATTATTCCAGAGATCAACCTGTTCCCCAGCATCTCCACGAAGCTTACGACGAACTCTATGAGGCATGCTATCTGGGCAACAACGAAAAGATCCGCGGGTCTTGCCTGCCTGATCCTGCGGTAACCAGTACTCAAGATCCGCTAAACATCTCTGTTCGGGTGGTGAACAAAGCGGAGGTTAATAGTTATCGAAACTCAGGTAAGCCGTGACTTGTATTATCCAATGACTTTCTGATACTCAAATATACCGTGAAAGGTTATACACCTTTGTTTGCTGCCATTGCCGGTAGACGTTGGTCAACAGCAAAATTGATTCTTGCTATCGCCACAGCCCAATATTGTCCCAAAAAAGATGAAGATAAGCTGGAATTTGACATGGGTAATTCGAACTGTTTATTATTTATAAAGTGTTTCCCCGACTCACTGTTGTTTCTAGATTCAGATTCAGATGCTGACAGCGATGCCTCATACGACTCGGACATAACTATTGAACAAGAGCGCGTTACTTTTACTGATATCGCCACTCGCCCTTCCAAAGTGCAAACCAATATTCACCCAAAGCGAATGTTGGAAATACCGACCCAATGGCGAAAGCGCCGCCCCTCTGAGAATGAACCTTTGCTTGTTGGACCTGAGACTGGAGAAGCAATCCCTATCGCAATGGCCGTCATACAACACGATTCAGAATCATTCCTTCACATAGCAGACCTGTACCATTCTCTCCCACAACCCCTCCCACTCCCCACGCTTCTCCTTGACATTATCCTCCAGGAAGATCAAGCACAAATTTTGGACGAATACATAAAGCGTACTGGCGATGGTGTTGACGTTATTGAAGCACAGGAATCGAGTAACGCTGGTCCGCTTCCTGCTGCAATCAACGACGAAAACAAAACCTATCTTGGGCTCAATGTGCATGGCAAAAAGAGAGCCGATTTGGCAAGGAAGAATGACCCGAATGCTTCACGTCATTCTGACCAGGAACCGCCACTCCTGTGGAGAGCCATTAGAGAAAAAGCTGCCTCTGTTGCATCATACCTTCATTCTGAACGTCCTCTCGCGGCTTACCGTCACTTTGCCTCGGTCAACTCTGATTCGAAGGCAATCTGGTTTAAACGGCTGGGCCTTAACAAAGGAGGTGAACTGGAGAAATGCCTTCCAACTTGGCTTGGTTGGACTTTGGATTCATTGGGAGAATCTCCCCTGTCGGCCGCCATCATCAGCGGCGATGTTTCTATGGTCAAGCTAGTTGCGAAGTTAGACCCCAAGCTGATGACAAGCTGTTTGCAGACAGAGTGCGTATTTTGGGGTTTTTGCCCGAAAAAATCGTTAACCTGTCATGTTCAGAATCAAATTCTTTGGTCTTAATCCTCTACTATTAGCCGTAGGCTCGTCACCAGACGTGAAGGTGATCGATTACCTCTTGTCCAGAAAAGTATCTCCCGCTGCAACGGATGCTATTAAAGGGTAATGTCATTTTTTGTCAAGGTTGCCATGTCCCCTCACATTCCCCGTACAGATGGAACATTTACCACCTTGTCTGCGCCGCGAACAAGGGCGATTTGCTCAAGTTTTTCCTGGAAAAATTGCCCCGTGATGTTAATGAGGCATTGCTAGCCCAGAAATCGCGATTGAGGGAAAACACCGTACGCAGTCCTCATTTTCTGCAAAGTAGTCATCTAAATTCTATTGTAGCCATTGCATATTGCTGTCAAACTCGGATACGAGAAGCTTGTCTCCATCCTCGTCGAATACAATAAAGACAGTCTCCTGACCCGCGATATTGATGGGCAGACTCCACTACATTGTGCCGTCGCACGATCATTCGCCACCATTGTTAAAACTCTCCTTGATGCCATGCCTGGTGACGGACTTGTTATGGAGAACGGTGTCGGAAACACTCCTGTGGACATCATCACGCTTGCTGAACTCATTCAACGTGTCAAGCAGCTTAGTAGCATTGTTTCAGACCAACGCTCTTCTTCGTCTGATGGCCTGGACCCCTCGGGCATTAATGCATCCGACAGCCGTATCCCGGCATCCTATTTCACGAAATACGAGACCGAGTTCAAGGAGCTGAGAGGCATCATAAGGGACATGGCTGGTAGAGGGACTACAGCAGAATCAAGCAGGTTAACGGACGAAGTCGAGAAATGGGTTAGCAAAATGGAAGTTATTCTCAGGGAGGCGAAGACACAAGAAGCGAGGAAGGAGGCTGAGAGAAAAGCTCGTGAGGAAGAGGAACAGAAGAAAAGATTGCCCCACATCAATCAGTACCCCTCTGCTTCTGCGAGCATCTCCGATACTTTCGAAGTTGTCGAAAAAGCTGCCCAAAGTCATCTTAGCATGGGTGCTACCATACGGCAGCTCATCCATCTGCTCGATGTGCAGAAATCTGTGAAGTGCACGCTATCCAAGGTCAATCCGAACGCGGTTGAAAACGAATATGGCGGTCAATCTACTGGCCGTTATCGGAGGAAGAGGCACTCTCGTAGAACAGATGATGAATTTGAGCAGGAGGAGGACGAGGAAAACGCTTTGAAGAAGGAGGGCATGGTGTCTGAATTTTTCCAGACGGAAGTCGACACGTTGTGATAGTTGGACATTCTCAAGAAATAGAATTTGAACCTGTAATTATAGTCGGACATCTGGTCAAAGCGTCAAAATATAGCTGAGTGGTACTTGTAACTTGGGGCTGGGGCATCAACCTCACTCCGGACGCCACAAAGCTAGCAATGGTTCCTCGCCTGCCCGAACGGAAGTAAGGAATAAAAGACACATAAAACATATTCACTTGACATGATCATCCTCGTTTGGGAGGTATCCTGGAGCGATTGCTCTTCCGCCACTTCTTCTCTGCCTCAAGCAAAGTAGATTCCAGCTTCTCGCGGTCGTCCTCCTTCATCCCCGTCTCTTTGAAGAATTGGTCAACCGCGATTCGCATTATCGTAGAGAACTCCAATCGAATGCGAGCAACGAAACCCGAGGTATAAACGTTTTCATAAGCGTTGGCAAACCATTCATCCTTCTCCTCTTCCCATGGCCGTTGGAGGCACTCGTCCTTGATGACCCTACGCAGCTTGTCTTGCGACTTGATATAAATGTCCGCATATTCATTCCATTTCCCCCGAATCGAAGCGACACATACTACGGCCTTGGGATTCATCTGATACATTCGGAATAGATTTTTGTTTTCTTCCCGTAGCCACCAGTCATCCGGATAGTCACCTTCTTCTTCCAGCCCTGTCACCACAGTAATAATTGGTACTTTCTCTCCACAGATGACGGTGTTGAATAACGTCCAGTTTGCCATCGCGTTCTCCTTGATCCTCCCTCGCATGCAATAGACAAGCAGGCTGATGCTGTCGAGTTGCCGAATGAGGGTGTACAGATTATGGATTGACTTCCAATGTGGAACGCGGCCTTGCTCGCCTTCATTGAGGCCGGCTGTATCATGGATTCGAAAAGCGGTGTTGTGAAAATTCGAATTGTAGACTTCATTCTGGAGTGTGCAAACGCCCACCGCATCCGATGTTTTGGCGACAGGTTCGCCTACGATCATGTTTACGAGGGAACTCTTTCCAGAGCCTGACTCGCCGAAGAGGATGACATTGTGGATGCCGTCGTTTACTTGAACCGTACCATTGCCGCCATTCGATTGCTCGATAACTTTCTCCTGAGTTGGAATATCTGTCGTTTTCCCCTCAATCTTCTTCTCTCTCTGCACCAATTCTTCCCGTCGCCGGCGTAATTCACCATCTTGTTGCAAAAATCTCTCCTCCCGTTGCCTAAATTCTTCCTCAAGTTGCTTGGGTCGTGCTTGATGAACATTCTGTAAGGATTCCGCTTCTTGCCTAACGTACTCCATTTTCCTGGAGTAATCCTCTTCTGCCTTTCTCTCAATCTCCTTCTCTCTCTGCACCAATTCTTCCTGTCGCCGGCGTAATTCATCTTCTTGTTGCAAGATGCCGCCATTCGATTGCTCGAGGACTTCCTGCTGATTTCGAAGCTCTGCCGATTTCCTCTCAATCTCCTTCTCTTTCTGCACCAACTCTTCCCGTCGCCGTCGCAATTCATCTTCTTGTTGTAAAAATCTCTCCTCCCGATGTCTAAATTCTTCCTCAATTTGCTTGGCTCGTGCTTGAATCTTCCAAGCCTTCTGTAAGGATTCCGCTTTTCGCCTAACGTCCTCCATTTTCCTGGACAAATCCGCCTCTGCTTTCATCACTTCTTCCTCTCTTCGGTAGATGTCCTGTTCCCTCGCACACCAACGCTGAATGTGAGCCGGTCGGTGTAATATTCGCCCCGACAACCTTGAAAAGCATTCTCGGAGGTTTTCTGTGGATCGTCCTAGGATAAGCAACCTTTGCGAGAAAGGGAGGGCTTCGATGGAAGCCAAGCCGTGCAAGAACGCTTCCAGAAACACGGTTTGGAAATCGACCTTATCGCAGTCCTCCAACGCGTGCACGATAATTACACTCGCGCTGGTTATTGGCAGTTCCAACAACTCCGACGCCCGTTTCAATGGTTCGATGACCAATTTCGCTACCTGTTCGTGAACTTTCAAGTTAAAAATTGAGATTTCATGCGCCAGAATGTCTGCGATTTGAGCTTTGACTGCTGGTATATTCCGTGCAAGCTGATAAGCGATGGTGGGAACGACGAAGGACGGATAAGGTGTAGCAGTGCCAGAATTGACGAGGTCTTTCTGACGAGGAAAGAAGTATGTCGCTGCGAGCTCCTCCCGTTTGGCCAAGATCTCAGCCACGGCTTGACCAATGAGGGATGTCCATGCTCTATCATCGTCATGTACCCACATTGCCAGGCAATTTGTAGATGGGTCGTGTAACCAGATGAAGATGTCTTTGATGACATCCTCCACCACCAGGGCGTCGAAAAGAGAGTCCGAGGGTGACCCAGATGAAGGGATTGGCATATTCCGAAGCCGTGTTGTCCATTCACGAGCAATGTCGTTTACACTCTGGAGATTGGCCTCTTCTGAGCGCTCTTGTGAGTTATGGAATGCGTCCTTGGCGATGAATTCATGAAGTTTGTGGATATCTGTGAACACTTAGTATGAAGTATTCTGGCCGAAGTTTGGACACACCTGCACCATCAGGGTAATTATTATGGTTGAAGATGCCACCCGTTATTACTATGCTGTTGGCGTTCGACAACATGGCCCAAATTGAGCTGTGTTGCTGGACCACGTGTTCGATGATTTCTGAATGTATGGCATGGGTATCATATATTCACCCCAGAAGGGAGAAACTTTGCAACAGAGGAAATGTACAGTATATTTGGAAAATAAATGGCAATCGAAGAGAATTTGTATCAGGCCAAGTTCCAACTGACCACTCGAGGCCCAAATGGGGCAGGCCAACTCTGGCCAAATTTATCTCATGTCAAAGTGATTTCTCATTCAGCTTTTGGATTGAGTCATCCGCACAGTTATTCCGAATGCCAGTATGATCGGTAAACCGTAGTAGAGTTGGTGTCGTATTTAGATTCCCAGATATTTAGTGAACTATTCGACGAAAGTTCCCCAAAAGTGCATTCCACACCCAATGCGCCGCACATCCACCAGCTCCGATTCTAACCTTGTCACTGGGGAAGCGGTCGCCAGGTCGAGGGCCAAGAAGACATCGAAATCAGTAACTCTCCACTGGTGTATCTTCTCCCGTAAAGCGAAGAATATTCCATGCTGATATGTTGGCATGGATGACGCCGTGATCGCCAATATCTTGGACGACGGCCTTAAGTACTCCCCTGATCACGACTAGCTTTAGTCCATCTGGTGGTGTCACCCATGCCGGCCAATGGCCCGCCACCGGCTCACCGAGCAGTAGAACCGTGATGGTTGGGTCCTCTTCTGAATAGTTCCAAGGGTTCCAAGAAGAATCGCGCTTGAAACCTGTATTGTCGTCGTCCACTCGATCAAGTAAAGGTCGGTCCTTCTTCGTGGCCGTGGATGGAATATATTTATGGACGATGCCTTCCCAAGGAACAATGGAGGCCAGGTGCTCATGAAACGACGACTTGAAGAATCCAAATCAGCGGGAAATGGCCACACCCTGACACCCAGCTAAACGTTCGTAGAACCAAGCTTCCCGTGCGAGGCTACGACAGAACTGCTGCTTGGCAAACTTCAAGCACAGGATGGCGGGAAGAGATGCAGAGACATCGTTGCCATTTCCGTCAGTAGCAGCCTTAACCCGGGCTGAGTAAACGGACCCGCTCCGACCTTCAGAAATGCGCTCGCGGAGTTGCAGCACCAGAGACCCCTGGCAATTGCTTTTATCTTTGGCTGCCCAGTCATCTGCGACTGGTCGATGCTCGGATCTGTTCCAGGATCTTGGACATGCCGGGAAGCTCTGGCTTGCTTCCAAGGTGATTTTCGCAAGGCTTCGAAGCGCGATCCAACCCACAGTCTAGAATGGTGATGGATGCAAAGGACAGTCTTGAACTCGCTCGCCACGCGATGTCGCGAACCCTATCAGGGTGACTGGTAATTGCTGAGCCGCAGACTTCTGCTCCGTTGATACACTGTATTATCTCAAACCTGTTTGATAAATTGAAATGCCTGGTTCAAATCAGTTGCCCATTCAAATTCTTTCTTGTGCGTTACTGGTAAATCCTGTTTTGGAAAATTCCATCTATGACCGCTCCACCTGATAGTTCTCCCACCCAACTTCCTTGAGTTTTTCAACTTTACCAAGCACACCTTCTTCCATCTTCTTCATATAGGAATCCATGGCATCAACGAGTCGAGGAATACCAACACACAATATCCGAACGGCTAGCAAACCTGCATTTGTGCTATTGTTGATAGCTACGGTAGCGACAGGTATGCCACGCTGACAGCAGGTAAGGCAAAGGAGATAAAGAAATAATAAAAATGTACGTACCGGCATCTGCAGAATGCTATGCATGGAGTCAACACCGTCGAGTGAGCTTCCCTTTACAGGAACCCCAATCACAGGAAGAGCTGTCATTGCAGCAACCATTCCGGGGAGGTGCGCTGCACCACCAGCACCGGCGATGATGGTCCTCAAACCTCTCGTTGATGCCGAGCGGGCGTACTGAACGAGCCGAGCAGGCGTGCGATGGGCAGAAACGATCGTCAATTCATAGGGTATCGAAAATTCATCCAGGATGCGCGCAGCAGGACGCATCACCGGAAGATCGGAATCAGATCCCATAATGATTCCGACTAATGGGTTGGGGTCTGAAAATCCTAGGCCACGCGGGACAGGAGCGTACAATTCGACTTCAGCCTGGTGTAGAACTTCCAGTAGAGGCCGCAGCCTTGATCTAAGTTGCGGATCCGATTCAGCCACGATTGTGATATGCCCCATTTTTCGACCTTTCCTGCATTCAGACTTGCCGTAAAGATGAACCGAGGCACCTGGAACCTGCAATGCTGCTGTCGTCTGCCGGGTAATCTCCTCCATGGAAGAAGACTGTCCAATGAGATTAAGCATGGCGGCGGAGGGTACCTTTAGAGCTGTTGAACCCAAAGGAAGTGACAGGATTGCCCGCAGATGATTTTCGTATTGCGAAGTTTCGCATGCCTCAATGGTGTAGTGACCAGAATTATGAGGTCGAGGAGCAATTTCATTAATATATATCTGCCCTGAAATTGAAAGTAAGTGGATCAGAATCGCTGCGATCTATAGAGGTAGCGAACCATCGACCATCAGAAACATTTCCACGGCAAAAACCCCAGCTCCGGTGAAAGTACGAACAGCAGACTCCGCAATTGTCCTGGCTCTATGAAGAATCGAATGATCCTGAGTTCGCAGAGGAGCAAATACGAGGTGGCATATGTTATCCTTGTGAATAGTTTCGACAGCAGGATATGATGCGATCTCGCCAGTCGCGGACTTCACGACCAATACCGCAATTTCTTTTGTAAATTGTACCCATTTTTCGACATAAAGTGGCCTGTGGCTCAGAAAGTCGATTGCGGCTTGAGCTTCCTCGATGTTACGGAGGACACGATTACCACGCCCGTCGTAGGCCAATGTACGACTTTTCAACATCAAAGGGAGACCGAACTTCTCAGCTGCATCCACAACAGCCTGCACGGTGGATTCCACTGCCATGAATTTGGATACCGGCAGGTCATGAGCCGCTAAGTGCTCCTTCTGGAGGAATTTATCTTGAATTATCTTAATCGTAGACGCACTAGGATGTACAACGAGTCCTGTGGCTTGCATAGACCGTTCAACTTGTTCCAAAGCAGCAGCATCGACATGTTCGATCTCGATGGTGAGAACGTCCACTTTCTTAGCAAGTTCTTCGATTTTCTTTGGATCTGCGTAGGAGCCGTCAACGTGAGCTAGATGAGCGGCCGGTGGTGAGACAATCTGCTTCGCAGGAGCATTTTCTCCATCCTCGAGGACAACGACCCTGACATTCAAAAGAGACGCAGATGCGGCCAGCATACGGCCCAATTGGCCACCTCCTGCACGGGAGAAGAACTGTTCGGATAATTCTTTAAACAGAACAAATGACAATCTCAAGTTTTGTTATATATTAGCTGTGTATTTTTTTTGGAGAATCGCGGGAATACATACCCTACCAATTATTCCGACAATCTTCTCGGACATTTTACGTTGGGATACGGGAAAGGATTTTCGGCCCTGGGCTCCGACTACGACTGGAGTCGGAAAGTTCCCTGTGTCACGGTAACACGTTACGCGCGATTGGACACCTCCGAGTCCGTTCTCGAAGTACAGGCCAACAACCCATATGGAAAAATGAGATAGTCTTCTAATGCTGTCGAGCTGACTCCGTCCCGCATTGGCATGGGCAAATCGTCGAGAACGCTTACAGCACCGATGCCACTTGACTTTCGTATTAAGCATTCATGTGTGGCATGGTTCTGTGCTTCCCATAAAAAAATCCATTCGGTCTACCTCGGTCTGAGAATAAGGCAATGACTTCTTTCATTGATGTTTCCAGTCCGAAAAATCACATCTTTTATATAAATAATTATGTTGTTGCATCTGATTATCAACCCATAAGAAGTATGTAAGTCATGCCGTACGTGTGCTCAGCGCTCAGGTTTGAACTTCCAATGCAGATTACTCCGTGATAGATGGTAAGAAAATGTCATTTAAAATCAATGGCAACCAAGTCCTTTGCAATCAGATGATTGATATTTCTACCGACATCGTCATGGCTAGCAACACATCAATCACTTGCAGACTGCTATTATGCCATACGCCCACTTGCTCCCTATTGAATTTATAATGAGAGCAGTTACATGTTCATCATTCAGCAGTAACCTGTCTTGCAGAAAGGGAGAACCGTGTTGGAACATTGGGGGACGCTCTGGTCTCGAACTGTTGAAGTCGTGCAACCTTCAAACTCTACAACACACGAGCGTAAGTGACAGCGACGACTCCTGCAGCACAACGCGGACCGAAAATCACCAGTCAGCAAAGCCAACCAACTTGCCGTCCCAACTCCACCAAATCATGTCATCTTCTTCTTCGAGACCGTCTCTGCTAGGAATCGTCGTTCCAGAAGATGAACATGAAGGTTTCTGAAGCCCCATTCGTGTCGTAATCCAGACGCCTTCAACATTCGTTCCTTTCCGCATTTTCTCAGTGGGCCGAACCCGAAGTTCCAGACCTGATCCCCGAAGGAAGTCTCCCAGAACTACATCAAGAGCGACGGAGATATTTTGGCGAGGGATCCACGCAGGGTGGAAAAAGCGCCTTGGAGCCCGTAAAACCACGTGTGTTTGCGTGGGCGCTGATATAGTTTCGTCAGACATGAGATCTTCTTTTCCATTCTGTTTACACACCCATTTCAGAATTGATTCCGTTCCCATTCACGTCTGCATTGGCAAGGGTGCGGGACAGAAGCCTATCCGCATTCTGCAGGAAATTCAATTCCTGTGCGTGAGATTTGTACGGAGGCGTGTCCAATGACGATTCCTCGTCCTCAGATGCGCTGGTTTCGGCGTCATCGTCTTCTTCTTCCTCTTCCTCATCTTCGCTATCTTCGGGCTCTTCCGCACGCTCACCATCATGTCCAGCGAGGTGATCGCAACCAGTCTCTTCTTCGCGTGTCCCGTCATCGGAAATAGGTTGTTGATCCTCTCGATCGTCAGCAGAACGAACGTCCGATCTAGTACCCCAAACGCGAGCCTCAAGCCCGTCGATTCCAAGGATGACCTTTGCTTTCGAAGTTGAAATACTAGGGCCAATAAAATATCCAAGATAAACCTGGTTTAGCTTGCCCTCCACATGCTCAGACGATCGTGCGAGAGCGGTTGAAAGCGCGGAGAACGTAGTCTCCAGATGAGAAGATATCGTATCATATGAGTTGAGTAATTCAGTCCGTTGCTTGAAGGCTCGCGAAGTCGTCTGGATGTCTTCATTAACACGGACGAACAGCTCGGGATATCAAGGTGATTACGAACCTTCGCACTCGAAAGACGGCCAAGCTGTGTAATTGGTCTGGCACAAATTCGTGAATTGTTTGATGCTCTGTTGAATAGGGTCACGTACAGTGGCACTTGATTTTTCAGGAAAAGCACATGGGCAAGTAGACTTGTGGCCAGCCGGCCAGCTATGGCATCTGTGATCCTCTCCGTATCGAGCTTCATCAATGGATATATGTTCGTGACGTTTGACGTCTCCAACACCTTGGAACCATTTATTGTGCAATCTGATGAGGCCAGGGGTGTTGAATGGATGTCTGCATCTTGTGAACGCCTTTGGGTCAGAGAATACGTTGTCCTGACGTCCTTGGAGGTGGGAGGGGGAGTATCCAAGGTAAGGTAGGGCATAAACTCTAGTTTCCAACGAATGATAATGCCTGTCAAAGAAATAAAGTGGGCGCTTGCATGGCGCGTGCGCGTGACCATATTTTATTATGCCCGGCCCGAGCCGCAACGACAAATGCTTGACAAATGCTTTAATCTCTCTCAAACTTTGCTCAAACTCTGCTACTGCTTAGGCTATTCCGGCAAACGCGCTGGCGTAGGTGAGCGACGAAGCGAATCTTATCAATGGCAACCTGATCAAAATTTCACTGCCGTCTCCATCTTTACGTTTACCCATTTACATTTCAACGATTTTGAGTTAGGGGTAAGTATCTCCACACACAAGGCAAACCTCGGTGTTTCAACGCCTCCATCTGGGATTCTGATTGTTCCTTGATAGGTTTTGACCTGGCCTTATCATTAACAAGCCTCGAAATGGTTTGTGTAAACATATATCAGTTTTCGCCATTTAGCAGAGAATTCGCACATGATCAACACGAGCACTTGGACTCCATCCCGATTTTGCCGGAGCCATTTTGGAGCCCCGTACTTTGTCCTTGCACTCGAGAGGTTTATGCTGGCTATTGTCAGAGTTGATCTACTAGTCATGGCCGATTCGGTCGTCTGTTTTCCAGGAAACTCTGCTAGCCGACACCAATATAGTTATCGACGCGTCCACTTGGAATGCTGTGCGCCACTAAGAACTGGTTACTTGCACAGTCATTATTTTGTCAATTTGATCCATATGGACAATGGACGTTCCTGGCGACACCGCCGTGGTCTGGGGAACATGACGTATAAGGCGACACTGCAATGCAGTGGAAGTTGGTAACCATGAGAGAGGTATGTATCTATATATCCCCTCTTGCAATTTCTTTATCACTCGGTGCCAGTGCAGTGCACTTCAGGCCCAAAAGGGCGGGACCGTGATTTGAGAACTTGCACTGCACTTGCACTACGTTTATACAGCTAAATTTCTAACTACCGGATCAATTGATCATGGCACAGTTGAGACAAAAGCTGCAGTCATCGTCGACACCTTCGGACACCAGTACCTTTCCTGTCTCTGGGCATTGTGATCACTAATCATCGTGGTATGGACATTGGGGATGATCCAACGGTGATCCAATGGTTGAAATTGGGTTGAAGATGTGAATCAGTTCCAGTAACTGAGAAACGCAACGAGTCATGGGTCGTCACCGGACCTGTCAAACTATAAATTGTTCGACTGCGAGAAGCACGATAGGTAGAGCAGTAGACATCTTATCTTCTGACAGTCATGCCGGCCTTTCCAATTCCCGTTGAACCTGTGCCTGTGATATCTTTCTGCGAACCATATGGAGTCTCGACGCCGAAACATTAGTAAGCAGTGAAGCAGTCAGCGCAGTGCCCAAAACTGTGTGAGAAGCCCTCACAGCGGCAGCTTGTGCTCCCATCGGAGTTCTGAGCTTCCAACATTTCCAAGAATACTTATCGAAAAGGTAACCCCAAAATTGGAGAGCATCTGACGCCCACAGTACCAAACATTACATGCTGCATAAATATTGAAGAGTTCACTACTAGTATAATTCAGTAACTTGGACAGTTTGACATGCGTAAAATCGTTGTCGTAATTAAGGCGACTACCATCATATAAATTATGTCGAGAAAGTGAAAATATCTTATGTATCTATTTGGAACGGAAAAGACTGTCATCAGCAGTTTACCCCATATGTCGATGAAATTCTCAAATCTGCCACATGGTGCATTTGGTTTGCAAAATACACGTGCCCAGCACAGCACGCCAGCGGCCAATTGAGGGTTATCGTTCTATTTCCTTTCCAGCATGACATGTTATTCCTGACAACTCCTGGCAATCCTCTCCGAGTTGCAACCCAACATTGTTGATTTCTCACCATCTCTGCTTGGCGGTTTTTCACTGATCAGCCACCGTGTTACTTGGAATTTTTTCTCAAGCTGTTCGGAAAGGATGGCCGGTGATTCTTGGTGGTCGCCTGGACTGATTCGGAGCTCAATTTGGATACTCTGCAACACACATCCTTGCAATAACTATACACACCAACTTGAAGATGAGATTATGTCTCGTCTTGTCAATGACCTGTTTCTAATTCTACTTTGCTTAAACGTTCTGGAGGATATACCCTGACTGTGATCCCCATATACATTGCTAGTTTCTCCTAAATTTGCCGACACTCAACCATGGGCCTTACGAATCTTCATCAAATCTAAGATTTGGTTTTCTCTCCCTAATCGGGAATTAACAGACCTTCTGAGATCTCGTTCCCCCGAGCCACCCCCGTCCCTTTTCCGCTTCTTGGACCGAACGTGGCGGTTTCTACGAATACAAGAGGTGCAGCTTAACTTTAGATGTCTCCCGCTTTTGGAGAACATCCATGCCTACTTCCTTGCTCTTTTCTCTGAGAGTTTCGGTGCGAACTGTAACTTCAGCATTGTCATATCACGCCCGCACGCTAGTCCTCTTCACCAAGTCAGACCTTATCACCACCTTGATTCCCGTGGTATGTCGTCGTATCTCTCCTGAGCAGTATAATTCAACTCACCTCCTTGCCTCATCACCAGACCTGCTTTGCCTTCGGTGCTGCCCCCCTATCGCCCACGAACACGATTTCTCATGCCCTCCAAGCCATCTTTTGGATGTGGCTACACCTACTTGGATTTAACCTGTGCAATCAAGCGAGAGGATCAATAACAGAGGACCTTTGCAACAAACCATGGCGCCCTTTACCGTCTGGTCGCATCACGATGGCCAATGCTATGACACTCAAGGTCTTTGTAATAGCGTCGTGCATGATCATCTCCTACAGTTACAGCTTGCCAGTGTTCTATGCAAGTGTGTTTCTGTGGTTCTTCACAGCCGTTTATCATGAAGGCTGTGGAGAGCACCACTATATCACCAGAAATCTCCTTAATGCTTTGGGATATAGTTGTTTCGCTCTAGGAGAGACGCTCATCGCAGGTAAATGCCACTTATTCGACATAGCACCGACTCTCATCGCTATATTTAGCATCAGACAGATCGCGAGTGGACTTCATTCAATTTTTGTCCGTCTTCCTGTTGTGCTGCATTATAGCCAGCACCATCCAGGCTCAAGACTTCCCAGACGTTGTAGGGGACTTGAAAATGGGACGCCACACACTCGTCATCGCCCATCCCAAAATTTCGCGCTACACACCATTGATGACGCTCATCCCTTGGTCCCTCTACCTTTGCTCTATCTGGGAAATCAGTTTCGCAGCTACCATCGCCTATCTCATGTTTGGCACTATCATTGGCCTCCGATTTTACCTTCGGAGAACTCCTGCAGAGGACAGGTTGTCATATTTAATGTATAATGTAAGCGCTTTGGATCTCATATCCAACGAGAATACTAAATTGAGTTCATCGTTCAGATTTGGCTCGCTTTCACCTTCTTAATGCCTGGATACTGGCGAATGTATAACCAATCTTCAGGGTGGGCTACCATACCAGCCTACCATTCCTTTCCCTTTTCCTGTTGTTCTCATATTATGTGATGATTATTTTTCGGCTTTCTGCAGTCAAATCGCCCCACTTCTGTTGTATGTTTGCATTGCCTGCCACACTTTCTGGCCACATATGTAATGATGTTCCATGGGACTTTGCTTCTGAATAGTCAATACTACTTACCAATAATGTCTCGCTACTACGCTTCAATGTGCATGACCTTAACATGTTTATTATTTCGGTCGTTGAGTGGGAGGACATCAATTAGTAGCCATGGGATTTAAAATCTTGAATAGGTATTATGGAACCAAAGTATCAGAGTACACTACTTCTTCCCTGTCTTCTTTTTCTTCCCAAGTTTTATGAGTGAATCCTTGGTTATGTCGTCAGAGTCCTTGCTCTTCGCCTCGTCATCAGAAGCATCCACGATTTCGTCGTCAACCTGGAAGGGCCCAAAACTTTAGTAGGCACACGTGTGAATAGCGATGATAAACTCACGTAGGCTTCTTCGAGATCAGGAGCTGCTCCTCCAGAAAGTTTTTTGGGCGCTTTACCCAAATCGGACGCCTTGTGGAAGGGTATGGGGTGTTCCCTTGAATTGTATCTAGCGCAGACATGAGCTGGAAAAAAAAAATTACGCTCAGAATCCACCTACTTTCTCGTCAGGGAAGTCTTTGTGGCCGTTGGAATCTTTTTCAGGACGATATCGTCTTTGTTATCACCAACACCGAGTTCGACAATGGTATCCCAGTCTTCTTTCGAGAGGTAATATTGATCCATTTGTTCAATTACTTCATCGACGGTATTCTGTCAAGTCGTTGTTGTTAATAAAGGGGCTGCAAAACTAAATATGGTTCACGTACTGCGGCAGCATTCATTAATGGTTTGACAAGGTGGGGGAATAACGCCGGAATATATGTTTGTCTAATTTCAGGTTTGTCAGCCGACACCTTCAGCCGCATTCTGATTTGCACATCTCCCAATTGCCGGCTAAGTTTATTTTGCTTCGAGTTCTGACCAAGCCACCTAAGGAAAGGAGCTGACGTAAAAGAAATGTAAACCAACAAAGGGAATACTCACTGTGGGAAGGACATAGAATTTGGACCGCCATAATGAGCACCAGTTCCATATACACATGACGCCGGTTTGACAGTCGAACAAATTGCGTGGAAAGGCATTAGACTCCACTGCTGTTCGGGGCTGGACGCAATATGAGCTTTTGCACCTGATCAATATGATGACAACCTACCCATGAATAGCTGCGTCAACAAGATCCCCATCGGAGATAGACGATGCTGCTTGATTCATGATCTCCAACTCTTTCAATTGCCTCTCCCGATTTTCCAAATTTCTGAGATTAGCTGGTTGAGTTTTCAAGTAGTTCTCCTGTCATGGACATATTAATGAGCTTTTTTTTAAAAAAAAAACACGTCTGTGATTAAACACCTGGATGAAGAGAGGGACGAATGAATGGTCCTGAAAATAGTACTCCATTTTATCTCCGAGGGTCTCTCTCGAAGTCGCCGAAAACAAATAAGGGCCCAGGAGTCGTGATGTTATGTCGAAAGGACTCAGAATAGAGTGCTTCTCATTCGTCTTCGCTCTAGAAAAGGTGATATCATTCTTGTGGATGTCGAAATTTAGATGCCACTCACAAGACCTTTCCTTCATCAAAATCCATGCTGTCGTTCGAAAGTTTCCATGTGGAGAGCATGTTGAGCACTTGACGGATGTCTGATTGTGCTCCGTTGATGAGCTGGTCGATAACGTTGGCGGGAACCTTTAATTTCTCCCTGTAGTTTGATCAGTGCCGTTGCTTGCTTTCTATTAACTTGATGCATACTTAAAGACAATACTAAGGATTCTAGATCGGATGGCCTGGGCAGGTGGTCTGTAAGACAAAGTTCAGTATTACTTAACTCCCCAGACAATCATAACACAAACTTGTGGAAGGCTAGGCTGTATGTGGTACTCATCAACGGCTTCAACTTTTGTGCTTGCCGGTCGTTCGCAATGCATATTATAGGAATCTGTAGCGCCCGCTTCAGACTTAGTATCATGGAAACATAGAAAATCTACCTTGGATTTCTTGATCAACGCGTTTAAAGCACCGACACCACCACGATCTCCAGCGGACATTCCATCCACTTCGTCCATGATTAGACAGGTTCTGTCAGTTATCGTTACACCAAGCGAGTTCGTTGCCTAACCAACAAATCAGACCCTCGATTAGAAGTGGACTAGAGCGACCAACGTGAGTTCCTTTGATAAAGCCGTCCAAAGAAGTGCAGTTTATATTCATGCCGTTCTATCAATCATAATATCAGTAATTCCCATGGGATAAGTATAAGTTGTTACGGGAATACCTCGACAAGTTTTTTGCTCCGGGTGTCACTGGCATTCAGTTCGATGGGAGTAAAACCTTCGAGTTTTGCACATAAATGAGCGCTAGTCGTCTTTCCTATTCCAGGTGGTCCAGTTATAAGGACGGCTCTAAAGACGTTCGTGCCATTTTTGCCGGGCTTCTTGAATCCACACTTTAGACTCGAATTCCTATGAGAAGTCACCTGAGACAACACTGCAGCAAGAATGCAGGGAGAAGAACTCACCAGTCACGAAGCCACTGTTGGAGCTTTTCCACTTGACCTTTGTTGCCGCATATCTCCTTCAAGTTTTGCGGAGCATAACGCACAGTCCAAAGTTGATTTGAAGGGTCAACGGCCCTACCACCATCCTTCGCATCCAATAGACCCCGTTTTTCTCTCTTCTCCATTTCTTTCGCCGCCTTCTTGATTTCTTCCTGCTCCTTTTCCATCTTTTTCTTCGTCTTCTCGTCCACTTTTCCGTTCCCCAGCCCCTTGCGGGTGCTTATCAAATGCAGGAATTCATCCTCGCTAAGAGTCTTGATGCCGTGCTTCTTGATAGCTGCAAGTTTGCTGGGTCCAGCATCTTCCCCGAGCACAACAAAGTCAGTTTTGCTAGATGGCTGGAGGACAACCCGACTACAAAACCAGATGTCAGCGTTAACTGTTCTAATTAGGATTGTTGTCATGACATACCCGCCAAAACGTTTGGCTAAATCAATTGCCTCATCCCGGGAAAAACTGCTCAGTTCTCCTGTGAATACGAAAGATAAACCAAGCAAAGCATCAGAAGCGCCATCTGGAACTTGTTTCGAGCCATGTGCCACAGGTCCTGCTAGTCGAGCCGCCTTTTTGGCAGCCCAGCTGTACATGTCAATCAGTGAGTCGCAAGGAGGTAGCCAAAGTAACACACTCGAACTTCTTGGTCGGCTCTTTGTGTGCCGTGTCGGTGTCTCGCACAAGCTTCGACTTTTCAGCTTTGCTCTTCGATGAGGTCGCCTCAGCGTTTTTCGGTATCGATTTTCGTTTTACAGGTTTCTTGCCTTCGGCCTTTTTCGCGTCGTCCCCGTCGTCGTCGCATTGTTCAGCTTCTGGTGACCCCATTTCGAAATCGCTGTCTTCTTCTTCTTGTTTCTTGGGCTTCGTTCTACTCATCGATGTCCTAGTAGGTTTTCCGGAAGGCTTTGAAACAACTGCAATCTTCTTCTTCGGTGGAATACTATCCTCCTCGTCGTCGTCACTTGACAACACCGTGATTGCTTTACGTTTCGATTTTCTGCACTAAATTAGCAACAGCGCCCCAAAAAAGTGAATGGCACTAACACTGATATGGGACCAGGCTCTTCTACATTGAT
>Ga0307508_10001033_pt1 | contig 32282 bp, 22 predicted proteins | sample 9_EM_MG_FD_203089 | JGI IMG/M metagenome (GOLD analysis project Ga0307508, IMG submission 203089) | Populus trichocarpa ectomycorrhiza microbial communities from riparian zone in the Pacific Northwest, United States - 9_EM | ecosystem: Host-associated > Plants > Roots > Unclassified | place...
CGGCATACCGGCCGGCCTGCTGCCCGGCGGCGTGCCCTCCGCCACCGAGTTGACCAACGATCGCACCAGCGTGATCCCTCCGCGCGAGATGTGGAACGGCGCCCGCGCGGCCCGCGAGCCGATGCCCAGCGGCGGCACGATCGTGATGAGCCCGGCCGCCAAGCGCAAGGCGATGATCGCGAAGACCGTCGCCGGCGCCCGCGAGACCACCGACCGGGTGGTCACCACGGTCAAGGGCTGGCCGCGCCGCCAGCAGCTGATCGCCGGCGGCGGCGCGCTGGCCGCCGTGATCGTGCTGGTCGTGGTCTTCTCCCTGTCCGGCGGCGGTGGCGCCAAGACGACGACGCCGGTCGCCGCCGGCGCGAGCGCGCCGACCCCGGCCGCCTTCGAGACGCAGGACTACAAGGACCGCGGCATCTCGGTGAAGGTGCCGAAAGGCTGGAAGCGCAGCGCGGCCGGCAGCTGGGTGGACTACGCCGACCCGCAGGACGCGAAGCGCAAGGTGCGCATCCTGGTGGAGCCGTCGACGGTTACCCCGACCGCGTTCATGGGCATCGCGGAAAACGGCCTGAAGACCCGCTCGACCAGCTGCCCGAAGCCGTACCACCGGGTCTCGCTGGACACGGCCACGATCGCCGGCCGCGACGGCGCCGTGCTGGAGTACACGTGCGGCGCCGGCGACGCGGCCCGACACGGGCTCTGGGGTGCCGTGGTGACCGGCGGCAAGGCGTATTCGTTCTACCTCACCACCAACCAGGCGCAGTTCGCCGGCAGCAAGGCGATCTTCGATGAGATGATCAAGACTTACGCCCTCCAGGACTCCTGAGGTCGGCGGACGTGCTATCAATCCCTGATGGCGCTCCTCAACGAAGTCGACCTGCAGGCGGCCGCCGAGGCCTGGCTCGCCGACGACCCCGATCCCGCTACCCGGGCCGAGCTGGGTGAGCTGATCGCCGGCCTGCCCGGCACGGCGGCGGAGCTACACGACCGGTTCGCGGGGCCGCTCACCTTCGGCACGGCCGGCCTACGCGGCCGGCTCCGCGCCGGCCCCAACGGCATGAACCTCGCGGTGGTCACCCGGGCGGCGGCCGGGCTGGTCGGCTGGCTCGCCGCCCAGGGCGGCCACGGTCCGCTGGTCATCGGGTACGACGCCCGGCACGGTTCCCTGGAGTTCGCCCGGCAGACCGCGCGGGTCGCCACCGGAGCGGGCCGGGAGGCGCTGGTCATGCCCGGCGTGCTACCCACGCCCGTGCTCGCGTACGCGGTGCGCGCGCTGGACGCCGTGGCCGGCGTGATGGTCACGGCCAGCCACAACCCGCCGCAGGACAACGGCTACAAGGTCTATCTCGGGCGCGAGCTGGGTGGTCCGGGCGGCGACGGCGCGCAGATCGTGCCGCCGGCCGACGCCGGGATCGAGGCCGCCATCCGCGCGGTCGGCAGCCTCGCGGAGGTCACCCTCGGCGGCCCGGGCACGCCCCTCGACGACAAGATCGTGCACGGGTACGTGCAGGCGGCCGCGGCCGTCCTCACGCCCGGAGGCCCGCGCGACCTGACCGTCGCGTACACCCCGATGCACGGTGTCGGCGGCTCGACGCTCGCCGCGGCCTTCGCCGCCGCGGGTTTCCCCCCGCCGGCCGTCGTGGCGGCCCAGGCCGAGCCCGACCCCGAGTTCCCGACCGTCGCGTTCCCCAACCCCGAGGAGCCGGGGGCCATGGACCGCCTGCTCGCGCTCGCCGCCGAGCGCGGCGCGGACCTGGCGATCGCCAACGACCCCGACGCGGACCGCTGCGCGGTGGCCATCCCCACCGGGGCGCCGGGCGGCTGGCGCCCGCTCACCGGCGACGAGCTCGGCATCCTGCTGGCCGACCAGCTGATCCGGCGGGGCTTCCCCGGCACGTACGCGACCACGGTCGTCTCGTCGACGATGCTGCGGGCGCTGTGCGCCGCCCGGGCCGTGCCGTACGCGGAGACCCTGACCGGCTTCAAGTGGATCGTGCGGGGCGCCGTCGACCTGGCCTACGGCTACGAGGAGGCGCTGGGCTATTGCGTGGCGCCCGAGCTGGTGCGCGACAAGGACGGCATCACGGCGGCGCTGACCGTGGCCGAGCTCGCCGCCGGGCTCAAGGCCGAAGGCGGGTCCGTGTCCGGCCGGCTGGACGAGTTGGCCCGGGAGTTCGGCGTGCACCACACCGGGCAGCACGCCGTGCGGGTCGACGACCTCGGCGAGATCACCCGGGCGATGGCCCGGGTGCGGGCGAACCCCCCGGTCCGCCTGCTCGGCGACCCGGTCGAAGTCGAGGACCGGCTTCCCGACGCCGACGTGCTGACCCTCCGGACATCCCGGGCGCGCGTCGTGATCCGCCCGTCCGGCACGGAGCCGAAGCTGAAGGCGTACCTCGAAGTAGTCGAACCGGTCACCGAGGGTGATGTCGCCGCGGCCCGGCGCCGGGCCGCCTCCGCCGTCGAGGAGACCCTGCGCCCCGAGATCGCCGCCGCGTTGGGCCTCTGAGAAGCGCGACGCCGGCCGCGGCCGGCGCGGGACTGCCCGGGCTCGGTCAGGCGGGTTTCGGTGTCCCCAGGGCGGCCTGGATGGCCTTGCCGAGCGTGGCCACGACGAGGGAGACACTGGGGCGGACGATCGAGTCCTCGAGATTGGCCCCGCCCGCGAAGCCGGCGCCGGAGGCGATCTGCTCGAGCCGCTGGTGCGCCCGGAGCGTGTCGTCCGGGGGCAGGCGCAGGGCCGGCTCCATCCGGGTCGCGGTCAGCAGGGTGGCCAGCGCGGCGGTGCGCTCGTCGGGAGTCTCGTCGCTGGTCAGCGCCTCGGCGAGCCGCCGCCGGATCTCGGCCTCGAAGGCCGGATCGGTGGTCGGGTAGCGATGGACGTGGATCACGCCCATCTGGGTCTCGTCGACATCGTGGATGACGCCGCGGGACACCAGGTCCTCCAGGACCCTGATGCGCAGGCGGTGTCGCAGCCGTTGCAGCCACTGGGCCGGCGTGTGCGGCTCGTCCTCGGCGGCCCTCGCCAGGACGGCGTCGGCGATCGGGTCGCCGATCGGGCGCGGATCGTTGACCTTGAGGAAGCCGTCCACATAGGCGATCCGGCCCGCCAGCGCGAGGTCGACCAGCACCGCCGCGGCCATGCCGAGGTCGAGTCCAATGCGAGAACCGGTCGCCTTGCCGGTCTGGTCGTCATAGGCGAGGAGCAGAAGCTCCTCGGCCAGCGGAATGGAGGTCATGGGACGCAACGATAGTGGCCTCAGTCACGTCCGACGATCACCAGGTCGGGTCGAACCGGACCCCACATCGCCGTCTCGGGCGGCCAGCAGCCAGTCGACCAGCTTCGCCGACGCCGCCGACCCCTCGCCTCCGGTGGGATGCGCGGCGGCGAAGGCCTTGGCGGCGCCCTCGTGCTCAGCCGCGATCGCAGGCAGGTCGCGCAGCGCCGCCGCGACCTCCTCGGACGTGCGCAGCAACGGGCCCGGCGCGACCTTCTCGAGATCGACGTTGAGTCCGGGCGAGGCCGCGTGCTCGGCCAGGTCGGGCACGTAGAGCAGGAGCGGCTTGCCGGTGGCGACGAAGTCTGCGATCAGCGACGAATAGTCGGTGATCAGCGCGTCGGCGGCCAGCAGGAGCTCGCCCACCTGCTGGTACTCGGACACGTCGACCGAACCCTCGACCACGCCGAGCACGTCTTGATCGAGCGCGGGGTGCCGCCGCACGAGCAGCCGGCAGTGCTCCGGGAGCGCATTCGTCACGGTCGAAAGGTTCAGCAACCGGCTCGGGTCGCTCGCGCCACGCTTGCGGAGCTCCATCGGGCGCCGCGTCGGCGCGTACAGGATGAAACGGGTCCCGGCGCTCAGGCCGAGCCGCCGGGCGACCTCGGCTCGCGCGGCGTCCGGCCGCATCGCTCCCAGCACGTCGTCGGCGGGACGGCCGTACTCCAGCACCGGCCCGTCGTAGCGGAACTCCCGGCGCAGCACCGACGTGGCGGAGGCGCCCGGCGAGGCCAGCGCGGTCCACTTCCCGGCGTCGGCCGCCAACTGCTCCACGAGGGTTCGACCGAGCGGGTGGGCCACGGCCTCGGCGCCGATGTGCGTGATCGGCCAGCCGCCGGCGAGGCGCAGCACCACCTGAGCGTCGCGAGGCTGGAACCAGCGGGGCAGGTCGTCGTTGGTCACGATCCAGCGGCAGTTGGCCAGGGCGGCGCGCCAGCCGTCGGTGCCCAGCGTGACGGGCTCGGCGCCGGCCGGAACCGGCTGACTCCGCTCGGTCGTCCAGAACGCGGTCGGGGCGTCCGGCCTGCCGCCCAGCTCGGCGAGCAGGGCGGCGGGATCGTCGGCGAGGCGGCGCCCGGCGGCCGCGTCGAAGAGGACTGCGTCCCGCAGGACCGGCTCGCGCAGGTCCGCGGAGCCCGGCGCCTCGGGCGAGCCCACCTCGGCCGCGCCGACGAAGAGGATCGCCCGCTCGTTGGGGGCCGCTCGGAGCACTCGGACCGTGCCGTCGGCCGCGGTCGAGGAGAGCGGCAGCCCGGCCAGCGCCTCACCGGCGAAGCCGAGGGGCGCGATGGTCGTGTGGTGCCGGCCCGCCGTGCGAAAGGCCAGGTCCCAGGTGCCGGCGACCATCGGCAGGCGGCCTGCGAGCCCCGCAACGGCCTCGGAGTCGATCTCCACCGCCCAGCGACCGCCGGTGACCCGCAACGGCAGGACGAGGTCCTTGCGCCGCCCGCGGAGGCGGAGCATCAGGTCGCCGTCGGCCGCGCGGGCGCTCTCGCCGCCGAGCAGGAGAACCCCGTCCGGGCGCCAGGAGGCCGTGGTCACGACCGGCCCGAGCGGCCGGGTGCACACCGACACCTTCCCCGTCGCGGAGACGGCGACGTACACCTCGTCGGCGCCCGTGGCCGTGCGGCTCGGCTGGTAGTCCTCGCCGGCCACCAGGTTGACCGGCTTCTCCCCGATCACGAGGTCGACGGCGAAGCGCTGCGCGTACAGGCCCATGGCGTGGTTGTCGTCGTCGACGTCGAGCGCGATGCCGGCGAGCGGGACGCGGGCGCGGAAGCCCGGGCCGTCCGGCCCCTCGACGAGCTCGATCGGCGCGGTCCGCGCGACCAGACCGCGCGCCCGGCGCAGCGCCAGGCGGACCGGACCGGAGGGGACCTCCCGGAACCGACCCTCGAGCACCAGGTCGTCGCCGTCACGGTGGCTGTCGATGAGCCAGGCCACGACCTTGCTCACGCTCAGCCGGAGCTGGTTCTGGGTCAGGTGGGGAATGATCCAGACACCCGGCGCCACGGACCGGCGCTCGAGCTGCTCGGCCCAGCCGTCCGGCACCTTGAGCGAGGCGCGCCGCAGCCGGCGATCGACCAACTCGGCGACCGCGAGGCGCCACGAGCCGTCGTGCCAGGCCTTGCGAACCCGCAACGCCGCCGGGTCGACGGTGATGGCGAACCCCGATCCCGCCTGACCGTCGCCGCCGGCCCGATCGCCCGCGGCCCACAGCGGGGTGTGGCGGCGCGAGCCGGACCGAGCGAGCCAGAAGACGCGGGAGAGGCCGAAGCCTCGTGACGGGGCGCCGTGCACCTCGATCGTGCCGGTCACCCGCAGCTTGCCGTCGCGCCAGGCGACCGAGCGGACGGTCGCCGCGAGCGGCGGCCTCTTCGCGACCGCGGCCACCCCCGGGCGGAATCCGGCGTCGATCAGCTCGATCAGGTCGTCGAGCCGACCGTCGCGGATCAGCTGCCACTGCGCGCGGACCGCCCGCGGCAGCCGCTGCACCGCGCCCGCGTCCAATTCGTCCAGGTAGGCGGTCGCCAACTCCATGAACGCGGCCCGGAACTGCGGCGACGCGGCCGGCAGGAAGGTCAGGTAGCCGTTGAGCTTGTCCCAAACCGCCTGCTCCTCGTAGGCCCGCCGCAGGTCGCGGTGGCCGGCGTCGGCCAGCAGCGCACGGGTCAGGTTGACGGTGTGGAAGCGGTCGACGAGGTTGCGGAGATCGTTGTCGGACTGGGTGATCGATCGGACCGCGCCCTCCCGGGCGCGCCAGAAGTAGATCGGCTCGGCGACCATCGCGACCTTGCGCGCCACCGCGTGGGCGGGAACGGTCACCGGTACGTCCTCGAAGAGCCGGCCGACCGGGAACTCGAACCCGTTCTCGTCGTAGAAGGCCCGGCGGAAGAGCTTGTTCCAGATCGTGCGGTCCCGCAGCAGGCCGTGGTTGCGGGACACGTGCGCGTTCAGGTCCGTGGCCTTGATGGCCTCGTCGTGCGGACCACCCTTGTACGTCCCGCGCGAGTTGAGCCGCAGCACGCCGCCGCTGGCGAAGTCCGCGCCGCCGGCCAGCGCGAGGACCAGCAACTCGTACGCGTGCGCCGCGAGCACGTCGTCGCTGTCCACGAAGGCGATGTACTCGCCGGTCGCGGCCTCGAGTCCGTTGTTGCGGGCCGCGCTCAGCCCGCCGTTTTCCTGGCGGATCAGCTGGAATCGCGGGTCGTCCCGGACGAACTGTTCGGCGATGGCCGCGCTGCCGTCGGTCGAGCCGTCGTCGACCAGGATCACCTGAAGGCCGGCGTACGTCTGTGCCCGGATCGAGTCCAGGCAGTCGCGCAGGAACGGCTCGACGTTGTAGATGGGCACGACGACGCTGACGAGGCCCGGCTCGAGGTCAGCCACCGGCGCGGACCTCGTTGTGGAAAACGCTCCGGACGACCCGCTCGGCGGCGTTGCCGTCCTCGAGAGCGCAGAACCGCTCGCGGAAACGGGCCCGGTACCGAGCCGCCTCCGGCCCGCGGACGGCTCCCGAACGGAACGCCTCGACCAGGTCGTCGAACGACCGCACGAAGGTGCCCGGGTGTTCGGCGGGCAGGTCGAACGTGACGCCCCGCACGGCCCGGTAGACCTCCCAGTCCGGTGCGTAGATCACCAGGGGGCGGTCGAGCACCGCGTAGTCGAACATGATCGACGAGTAGTCGGTCATCAGGACGTCCGCGGCCAGGCAGAGCTGTTCCACGGACGGGTGCATGGAGACGTCGACGACCCTGTGGTGGCGCGGCGGAAAGCCGATGCTCCCGTAGAAGTAGTGGCCGCGCAGCAACACGCGGGTGCCATCGCCCAGCGCTTCGGCCAACGCGTCGACGTCGAGGACCGGGGTGAAGGTGGCGTGCCACTCGCGGTGGGTCGGCGCGTACAGAACCACTCGCTCGCCCGGGGCGATGCCCAGCTCCGCGCGGGCCGCGGCGACGTCCTCAGGCGTGGCGCGGGCCAGCCGATCGTTGCGCGGGTACCCGGTTTCCAGGGTCTGGCCGGCGATGGGGAACTGCCGGTCCCACAGCAGGGTCGTGTGTCGGTTGGCGGTGATGCTGAAGTCCCAGTCCGCGATGTTGCGCCGCAGCCGGTCGACGTCGAAGTTGCCCAGCGCGGCGGGGAACCGGGGCTGGTCGAGGCCCATGGTCTTGAGCGGCGTGCCGTGGTGGGTCTGCACGTGGATCGCGCGCCGCCGCTTGACGACCTCGGGAGGGAACGTCGCGTTGTTGATCAAATACTTGGCCCGGGCCAGCGCCCGGTAGTACTGCCAGGTGCCCGCGACCACGCCGTCCACGCCCTCGGGCAGTTCCCCGCCCTTCTTGACCACCCAGACCCCGCGGACCGACGGCGCCAGTTCCTTCGCCTTTTCGTAGATCGCGGCGGGGTTGCAGGCATAACCCCGATACCAATACGCGGCGTACACGGCCAGCTTGTCGTCGATCGGGAACAGCAGCCGCCACCGGTAGTACCCGAGCAGCGCGGCCTTGCGCAGCAGCGTCCGCGGCGTCCGCGTGAGGGAGCGAGCGCGGCGCACGGCGGCCCCGACCATGTCCCTCGGACCGCAGACCGCGCGGTACGCCGGGTACGACCCGGCGGCGAGCAGGGCCTGCCGCAGCCCGGCGAAGCCGCCCGGCCGCGCGGCGGCGCCGTCCTGATGCCTACGGATGAACGCGGAGACCTTGCCGAAGACGGCCCGCCGGGCACCGCGAGGCAGACGTCCCTTGTCCTGTAGGAGGCCGACCATCATGTCGATCGCCCGGTTCAGAACCTGCCGGCGCTCCCACGCGGAGGCCTTGCGCACGACCGGGGTGCTCAACACGTGGTCGAGCTGGTCCACCAGATCGGCGTGCCGCGCCGAGCGCGTCGAGCGGATCGAGCCGGCCCGGTCGGCTCGGCGGACGTAACACGCCGGCTCGAACGTTTCGATGCGCTCCGCGTGGGCCAGGACCGACGAGCCGAAGCTGACGTCCTCATACCAACCCGGCCGGAAGCGGATGGCGAAGTCGGCCAGGAACTGCCGGCGCACCACGAGCGCGCCGAGCGGCGGCAACGGCGCCGCGAGCGCCTGCACCCCGCCCGGGTCCTCATCCGGCGTCCTCCACGCGGCCAGCGAGCGGTTCCACCGCTCGCGGGCCACCCCGACCACCAACACGTCGGGCTTCTCCGCCAGGAGGCGGGACTCGACCTGGGCGAGCGCGCCGGGGGCGATTCGCTCGTCGCCGTCGACGAACCAGACATATTCGCCCGTGGCGCGGTCGAGGCCGGCGTTGCGGGCCAGGCCGGGACCGGCGTTCGCAGACAGGTGCACGACGGTGAGTCGTGAGTCGGCGCGCGCCAGGTCGTCGAGGAGCTCGCCGCTGTGGTCCGGGGAAGCGTCATCGACGGCCACGACCTCGACATCGGCGGATGCTCCGCCGAGCAGCGAGTCCAAGCATTCGGTGAGGTAACCCTGAACATTCCAGACAGGTACGATAATACTGATAAAACTAGACATTTATATGAACTAACCGTCCATACGACTTCTTGAGGAGGGCCCAGGTTAGCATGCCGGGCAAATAGCAGGTTTCCTACCGGTTAACAGGCACATCCGGCAAGTTCAGAACCTGGGCATCCCGCCGAACTGGCGGTCGCCCGCGTCGCCCAGGCCCGGAACTATGTACATCTTCTCATTGAGACCCTCGTCGATCGCTGCCGTGACCAGGCGCAGCGGCAGACCGGACGTGGCGAGGCGCTCGATGCCCTCGGGAGCGGCCAGGACACAGCAGACGATGACCTCGGTGCAGCCCCGGTCGACCAGCAGCTTGCAGCAGTGCAGCAGCGAGCCGCCGGTGGCCAGCATCGGATCGAGGACCAGCACCGGAAGGCCGGCGAGATCGCCGGGCAGCGACTCCATGTACGCCCTGGGCTCGAACGTCTCCTCGTCGCGCGCCAGGCCCACGAAGCCCATCGACGACTCGGGCAGCAGAGCCAGCGCCGAGTCGGCCATGCCGAGGCCGGCCCGCAACACCGGGACGATCAGCGGCGGGTTGGCCAGCCGGGTGCCCCGGGTCGGCGCCACCGGGGTGGTGATCGGGTATTGCTCGGTGGCGAACGACCGGGCCGCCTCGTAGACGACCATGGTGGTGAGCTCGTGCAGCGCGGCACGGAAGACGCCGGAGTCGGTCTCCGCGTTGCGCATCGCGGTGAGCCGGGTCTGCGCCAGCGGGTGATCTACGACAAGTACGTCCACGCGCTCAACTTACCGGCCATCCAAGATCAACTGTCGGCGGCCCGCGTAGAATCGGCCTCATGACTGCGACAGCCATGTCAAGCCTGTCCGGCCTGCCCGACTCCGCCGCCGATCTCCGGACATTCCTGCACGGGCTGCCCGGCGTCGACAAGGTGGGCGTCGAGGCGAGGGCGGCGGCGCTCGGCACCCGGTCGATCAAGACGACCGCCAAGGCACAGGCGATCGACCTGGCCATCCGGATGGTCGACCTGACCACCCTGGAGGGCGCCGACACTCCGGGCAAGGTCCGCGCGCTCTCGGCCAAGGCCCTGCGCCCCGACCCGGCCGACCCGAGCTGCCCGGCCGTCGCCGCGGTCTGCGTCTACCCCGCCATGGCGCCGGTCGCCGCGTCGGTGCTCGCCGGCTCCGGCGTCCGCCTGGCCAGCGTCGCCACCGCGTTCCCGTCCGGGCAGGCGCCGCTCGACGTCAAGCTCGCCGACACCCGCGACGCGGTGGCCGGCGGCGCCGACGAGATCGACATGGTGATCAGCCGCGGCGCGTTCCTGGCCGGCGACTACGCCCGGGTCTTCGACGAGATCGTCGCGGTCAAGCAGGCGTGCGGGCCCGCCCACCTCAAGGTCATCCTCGAGACCGGCGAGCTGGGCACCTACGACAACGTCCGCCGCGCCTCCTGGCTGGCGATGCTGGCCGGCGCCGACTTCATCAAGACCTCCACCGGCAAGGTGCCGGTCGCGGCCACCCTTCCGGTGACCCTGGTCATGCTCGAGGCGGTCCGCGACTTCCGCGCCACCCGCGGGCGCCAGATCGGGGTCAAGCCGGCCGGCGGCATCCGCACCACCAAGGAAGCCATCAAGTATCTGGTGCTGATCAACGAGACGGTCGGCGACGACTGGCTGTCGCCCGACTGGTTCCGGTTCGGCGCCTCCTCGCTCCTCAACGACCTGCTGATGCAGCGCACCAAGCTCACCACCGGCCACTACGCCGGTCCGGACTACTTCACCCTGGACTGATCTTTCAAGGCGGCTCCCGCCGCGAGAGGACGGCGTGAACGCCGATGTTCGAATACGCCCCCGCACCAGAGTCCCGCTCGATCGTCGACATCGCGTCGTCCTACGGCCTGTTCATCGACGGCTCGTTCGACGAGGGCAAGTCGTCGTTCAAGACGGTCAACCCGGCCAGCGAGGAGGTGCTCGCCGAGGTCGCGCTGGCCGGCCCCGAGGATGTCGACCGAGCCGTCGCCGCCGCCCGCCGGGCCTTCCGGGCCTGGTCCGCCCTGCCCGGCGCCGAGCGCGCGAAATACCTCTTCCGGATCGCCCGGATCATCCAGGAGCGCTCCCGTGAGCTCGCCGTGCTCGAGTCGCTGGACAACGGCAAGCCGATCAAGGAGTCGCGCGACGTCGACCTTCCGCTGGTCGCCGCACACTTCTTCTACTACGCGGGCTGGGCCGACAAGTTGGGTTATGCGGGCTTCGGCGCCGATCCCCGGCCGCTGGGCGTCGCCGGCCAGGTGATCCCGTGGAACTTCCCGCTGCTGATGCTGGCGTGGAAGATCGCGCCCGCGCTGGCCACCGGCAACACGGTGGTGCTCAAGCCGGCCGAGACCACCCCACTCTCCGCGCTCTTCTTCGCCGACGTCTGCCGCCAGGCCGACCTGCCACCGGGCGTCGTCAACATCCTCACGGGCGCCGGCGACACGGGCCGCTACCTGGTCGAGCACCCGGACGTGAACAAGGTGGCCTTCACCGGCTCGACCGAGGTCGGGCGCCAGATCGCCCGCTCGGTCGCGGGCACCGGCAAGAGGCTCACGCTGGAGCTCGGCGGCAAGGCGGCCAACATCGTCTTCGACGACGCGCCGATCGACCAGGCCGTCGAGGGCATCGTCAACGGCATCTTCTTCAACCAGGGGCACGTCTGCTGCGCCGGTTCGCGGCTGCTGGTCCAGGAGTCGATCGCCGAGCCGCTGCTGGCCTCGCTCAAGCGGCGGATGGCCACGCTGCGGGTCGGTGACCCGTTGGACAAGAACACCGACATCGGTGCGATCAACTCGGCGGCTCAGCTCGCCCGCATTACCGAATTGTCGGAAATAGGAACTGCCGAGGGCGCGGAGCGCTGGTCGCCGCCGTGTGAGCTTCCCGACCGGGGATTCTGGTTCGCTCCGACGATCTTCACGGGCGTGACCCAGGCGCACCGGATCGCCCGCGAGGAAATCTTCGGACCAGTGCTCTCGGTGCTCACCTTCCGCACGCCGGACGAGGCCATCGAAAAGGCCAACAACACGCCGTACGGGTTGTCCGCCGGCATCTGGAGCGAGAAGGGTTCGCTGATCCTCGCCGTGGCCGACCGGCTGCGCGCCGGGGTGGTCTGGGCCAACACGTTCAACAAGTTCGACCCCACCTCGCCGTTCGGTGGTTACAAAGAGTCCGGTTACGGTCGCGAGGGCGGCCGACACGGCCTGGAGGCGTACGTTGCCTAAGTCATCGAAGGCTGCAGCGGTCGCGGAGCGGTCGCGGCTCGCCGTGCGCAAGACCTACAAGCTGTACATCGGCGGGGCGTTCCCGCGCAGCGAGTCAGGACGGACCTTTCTGGTGGACGGCGACAACGTGGCCCTCGCCTCCCGCAAGGACGCCCGGGACGCGGTGGTCGCGGCCCGTAAGGCGCAGGGCAGGTGGGCCGGCGCCACGGCGTACAACCGTGGCCAGATCCTCTACCGCATCGCCGAGATGACCGAGGCCCGCAGGGCCGAGTTCGAGTCGCTCGGCGTGCCGGCCGCCGAGGTGGACGCCGCGATCGACCGCTGGGTCTGGTATGCGGGTTGGTCCGACAAGATCGCCCAGGTGGTCGGCGGCGCCAACCCGGTCGCCGGGCCGTTCTTCAACCTCTCCATGCCGGAACCGACCGGCGTCGTCGGCGTCGTCGCCCCGGCGTCCTTCCTCGGCCTGGTCAGCGTCGTGGCCCCGGCGATCGTCACCGGCAACACGGTGGTCGTGCTCGCCGGCGGCCCGCAGGCGGCGGTGACCCTGGCCGAGGTGCTGGCCACCTCCGACGTGCCCGGCGGAGTGGTCAACATCCTCACCGGGCGCCCCGCCGAGGTGGCGCCCTGGCTGGCCTCGCACGACGACGTCAACGGTCTCGACCTGACCGGGGTCGGCGATGTCGAGCTCGCCACCGAGTTGGAGCGCGCCGCCGCCGGCACGCTCAAGCGGGTGCTGCGCCCGAGCGCAGTGACCGATTTCACGGCCGACCCCGGGCTGGGCCCGATGACCGCGTTCCTGGAGACGAAGACCGTGTGGCACCCCAAGGGTTTCTGAACTCCTTTGTCGGTCTGTGCCCAAGTGCGGGGGACGGTCGGCCCGACCCAGGGGCGACCATTAGGGTGGGTCGGCAGATAATGTCCCGCAGAGCGAAAACCACATCCCGGAGGTCACCGTGACCAGCCAGTCCGACGAGCCCGAGGCGCCCGCGCCCGAGGCCGCGAAGTCCTCGACGGGGCTCTCCGGGCGTGAGCTCTGGGAAGAGGTCGGCGTCGAGCCGGTCGAGATCGCCCTGCCCGGCGGAGTCGGCCTGACCCTGCGCGCCTACCGGAAGAACGCCGAGGTCACCCCGACCGAGATCGAGGCCGAGGAAGAGGACCTGTTCGACGCGCGCAAGCGCCCGGTCGTCGACGACGAGTTCGACGTCGACGAGGAGTTCCAGGCGCTGCTCGCCGAGGGCAAGGCCGGCGACGAGCTTGCCGAGGAGCCCGACGCGGCCGACTTCGAGGACGGGAAAGACGAGACCGAGGAGCAGGTGGAGGACGAGGAGGTGCCCGTCTTCCTCAGCCACAAGGGCCGTCTGCTCGCGTTCAAGAGCCCCGAGGCGCTGGTCTCCTTCATTCGTTCGGGTGCACCGCACGACCTCGCACAACTGGGCGCCTGGGCCACACTGGCCGACCGGGTACAGTCGACCGACGTCGACCCGCTGCCGGACGACCGCTACGAGCTTGACCTCGTCGTGGAAAATCTGCGTGGCGGCCACGACACGTGGGACCTGCCCCTGCTCATCGCCGCCGGCGAGGTGGCGCGGGACCTGGGATACGCCCTCCGGCTCAAGCCGGTGATCCTGGCTCTGTCGCCCGGCTCGCCGCTCGATGATCTGGACAATTCCCTCCGGTCCGCGGAGGGTGGCGGCATGGGTGGATTCTTGGGTCGCCGTCGATTGAAAAAAATCGGGGCACAACAGGCAAGTCTCGGATGGCGCTCGATAATCGGCAAGATCTCTGCCGCTGTGGACTGGCGCGACTGACCCCTCACCAGGGACCATCAGTCCTTGGCCAAACGACAGCTGTCCCGGGGAGGAGGACGACGCCGTGGCGCTCGTGCGCGTGTACTGCGGTCTGGCGTCGGCTGATGAAACGGTGCGTTCGGCCTCGGCCGCGCAGCTGACCATCGCCGTGGTGGATGACGCAGGACGACTGCTCGGTGTCCACGAGATCAGCGACGACCCAGGCGGCTACGCCGAGCTGGGTGCGCTTCTCGTGGAGCGGACGAGCGGGTTCACTGACGCCGCCGTCGCCGCCGACAGCGACGACCATCTGGTCACGTCGCTGCTCACCGCCGCCGGCCGTCCCATGGCCGTCGCCGACGACGACTCTGCCGACGACTTCGCCGAGCGTTTCGCCGACGATGACTCGGCCGAGGAGATTCAGGCGCCGCCGGCGGCTCGCCGCGCCGTCGGCCTGGCCCGGGCCCTACAGGCGGGCGCTATCACCGCGGTCAACCTTCCGGCGCCGCGCGAGCTGGTCAGCTACAAGCCGATCCTGGCCGCGCACGTCGCGCTGCTCAACGGCCGGCACGGCGCTGCGATCGCCCTGCGCGAGGTGCTTCGCGAGCTTTACCCGGCCGCGCTGCGGGCATATCCCGATCCCGCTCACCCGCTGGCCCTCGCGGTGCTCGACGCGCTGCCCGAGCCGAGCCGGCTGGCCGTCCAAGGCCCCGAGTCCCAGCGGGTCGCCGAGCAGGTCGTGGCCGAACTGGCCCGCGGTCAGGCCGGCACCGAGGACGAGGTCATCTCCGCGGTCACCGCGCTGAGCGTGGCGATCAGCGAGTCGCCGCGCCGCGGTGGAGTCAACAAGTCGCTCGCGCCGTTCGCCGCCAAGTGCATCCGGCAGGCCATCGCCGCGGTGCGCTCCTGCGACGCCGGGTGCGCCGAGCTGATCGGCACGATCGCCGAGCGGTCCACCCCGGTCGGCGCCGGCCGTCGAGCCGCCCGCCGAACCGCCGAGCCGGCGCCCCTGCAGTCCGTGCCGGCTAGCGACACCAACCGCTTTGGCCGCCGCGGCCGCCCCGAGCCCGCGGCCACGGGCATCGGGCCGGTCACACCGCGCCCGATGACCTCGCCGCCCGTCGCGCCCGAGCCGATCATGCCGCCGCCGCTGGCGCCGCGCCCGGTCACCCCGCCGCCCGTGGCCCCGGCCGCCGCGGCCGTCTTCCCCAACCGCGCTCCGGCCCCCGGCAACCGCCCGGTGTCGGTGCCGCCACCCCCGCCCGGCATGACGCCGATCACACCGGGCTCGCGCCCGGCGGCGGCCTCGCGGAACCCGGTCGCTCCCACCTCGTCGCCGTTGGCGCCGGCCGCGTCGTTCGGCTCGCCGCGATCCTCGCTGCCGCCGTCGTCGTTCTCCTCGCCCGGCATGCCGTCCTCCTCCCGGCCGTCATCGGGGATGCCGTCGTCCTTCTCCTCATCCGGCACACCGTTGTACACCTCGTCCGGCACACCGTCCTCCGGATCGTCGTACACCTCGTCTGGCACGTCGCCGTCCTCCGGATCGTCGTATTCCTCGTCCGGGACCTCGCCGTCGTCGCGGCCGCCGTCCTTCTCTTCGTCCGGGTTGCCGACCCCGTCGTCCTCGGCGCCGTCGTCCTCAGTGCCCCCGTCGTCGCTGCCACCGTCTTCGCTGCCACCGTCGTCACTGCCACCGTCGCCGCTGCCGCCGGCCTCCGTCTCGCCGGCCGAGAACGGGCAGCCGTTCCAGGCGACCCTCACCAACGCGGCGATCAACAGCGTCCGTGCCGAGAGGCAGCGCACGGTGATCCCATCCCGGCCCACGACGACGCGCGCTCCGTCGTCCCCGGCGCCGGGCAGCGCTACCGACTACTCCCTGCCGATGCCAACCCAGCGTCCCGGCCAGGAGCCCGGCTCGCGAGCCAATTGGCCGCTGCTCAACCCCGGTGAGGATGCCATCCCGCCGGTCGGCTCGATCAGCTCTCCGCCCCTCGACAGCCGCTCCGACGGCCGCGTCAAGCCGCCGTGGCAGGACATGCCGAAAGAGCCGCCCGCCCTGCGCCTGGTGGAGCCGCAAATCGGTGGCAGCCTCGACGCGACGGTCACCGACATGCCCGCGATCCTCGACCCGCCGTCGCTACGCCTGATCGACCGCGAGGAGCGCGCCGCCCGCGCCGGGCGCGCCGCCCGGCGCAGCCCTGGCAGCAGTTCCGGCATGATGTCCTCCAGCACGACCCTGACGGCGCTCGACCGCAGCACGACGCCCCCGGTCCCGGCCGAGGGCAACGACGGCGACCTGCTGATCTTCGCTGCGGCACGCTCCGCCTGGTTCACCGGCCACAGCGAAGCCTCCGCCAGCCTCGACTGGGCCAACCCGAACGACACGGGTTGGCGTGCCGCCGAAAAGGCGGCCACGCCCGAGGTGGCCGCCGAGACCTCGGCGGGTCTGCCCAAGCGCGTGCCCCAGGCCAACCTGGTGCCGGGCTCCCCGATGCGCGACGAACGCCCGTTGCGCATCGTCCGCGACGCGGCGAGCATCGCCGCCCACACGACCGGCTACTTCCGAGGTTGGCGGCGCGGCCAGGAGATCGGCGGATTCGCCATGGGCGGCCGGCCGGGCCGAGAGGCCGCCGGCGGCTGGGACTTCACCCGCGACGGCCAGGGCGCGGACGACTACCGCAACAACGCCGGCTACCGTAACTGACCAAGGCACCGAGAAACGGCCGCGACGAGCTCGCGGCCGTTTTCGTGCACCCAGGCTCCTCGCCGCGGCCGTGCTACCCGGCCCGCACACGACGGGCCAGGTTGGTGACTTGTCAGGCAGGCAGGCCGGTCATACCCTCGCCTGTCTTTCGTCGAAAGGTCCTCTGGAGGGCTGTATGGCTGGAGAAACGGATCTACGTAAGCTGCTCGGTCAGCTGCAATGTCGTGGACGGCTTCTACCACCCTCTTGAAGAGCATTCCCGGGCTCAGATCGCGGACAGGGCCTTGCCGATGTTCCACTCGGCGAGATCCAGCATCCAGTCGCGTTCGGGGAAGTCGGTCTCGGCGATCCGCAGCGGCCCCTCAATCAGCGACAGGACCTGCGCATACCGGTAGAGCTCCAGGCGAGCCGGGTCAAGCTCCACCGGGCGCAGCGCCGAGTACGCATCGCCGAACCGCATCTGCAGCCACGCGTGCTCCCACTCCACGTCGAAATACGTCAGTCCCTCGAAGTCGATCATCACAGGCTCGCCGGCCGGGGTCACCATCACGTGGTCGGGGCCGAGTTCGCCGTGCACCAGCGCGTAGGCCCGCCTCGCCGCAACCGGATCGCGCAGTCTGAGCAGGTGCTCGCCGATGCGACCACGCGCGTCGGCGAGTCGCCGGTCACGGGCGGCCGCCGCGTCGAGGTGGCACAGCGCCCGATCCACGATGACGTCCTCGGTCGGCCGCTGCGGCGACTCGTCACCCTCGGTGATCGCCGCAAGGACGCCGTAACGCGATCCCGCTGTCGTGTGCATCCGGCGAAGAGCCTCGCCGAGCTCGGCGAGAGGCCCGGCCGCGGCGCCCGGATCGCGCTCCATCAGGGCCTCCAGATGCTCGGCGCCGGCATCCTCGACCATGGCGAGGCCGGCGTCGACGTCGAGCATGAGCATTTCCGGTACGCGGACACCCGCGGCCGTGAGCGCCGCATGGTTGGACGCGAACAGGTCCGCGCTCGAGCCACCGGTGAACGGATCGTCGGGAACCGTCTCAAACGGCGGCCAATAGCTCTCGGCGGCCGCCCACAGGTAGACGATCACGGTCGTGTCGTCGTCGAGCCGCAGCCGGTAGACCCCCTTGTTGCTGCCGCCGGTGAGGCGGTCGAGGCCCACGAGCCGCCGATCGCTGCCGAATTGCCCGGACACCAGTTCGCTCAGGTCGTCGACCCGCAGGAAGGCACGCTGCACGATGACCTACCCTCGGGTAAGAGCGAAGGACGCGCAACCGGTTTACGGCCGGAGACGGGCACGCAGATGCCCCGCTCCGGTGGACCGGAGCGGGGCATCGACGCTATGTCAGGCGGGCGCCACCGCGCGCGAGCGACGCATCGTCAACACGTACTCCACCAGGGAGATCAGGACGTTCTTCGTCGACTCGCGGTTACGCGCGTCGCAGCTCACGACGGGAACCTCGCTTGAGATCGCGAGGGCGTCCCGGACGTCCTGAGCGTTGTGGTACTGCATGCCGTCGAAGCAGTTGATCGCCACCAGGTAGGGCAGGCGGCGATGCTCGAAGAAGTCGATGGCGGCGAAGCAGTCGGCGAGCCGACGCGTGTCCACCATCACGACGGCGCCGATGGCGCCGCGCACGAGTTCGTCCCACATGAACCAGAAACGCGTCTGGCCCGGCGTGCCGAACAGATAGAGGATCAGGTCACGGTCGATGCTGATCCGGCCGAAGTCCATGGCAACGGTGGTCGTCACCTTGCCCGGTACCTGACGGTTGTCATCGACGCCGACACCGGCCGAGGTCATGATCGCTTCGGTGGTCAGCGGGGTGATCTCAGAGACCGACCCCACTAGCGTCGTCTTACCGACGCCGAACCCACCGGCGATGACAATCTTCGCCGATGTCACGCGCCCCGCAGCGGGACGATGCGACATGTCAGAGCCTGCGAAGTCCACTCAGCACCCTTTCCAGCAATTCCGTGCCTACCGCGTCGGTCTCATCATCCAGCGAGGTGGGCTCGTACACCGCGACCAGGCCATCGGTGGCCATGTCGGCGACGATGACACGTGCCACACCGAGCGGCAGTTGCATGCGTGCGGCGATCTCTGCGAGCGACTGCACCCGGCCGCCGTCGCACATCGCCGCGATGTACTGATGCTCGCTTCCACCTTGCCCGCCGCGGCCCACGCCATTTCGGCCGCGCACGGTTGTCTCGACCAGCGCTTCCAGCGCTATCTCAAGTTTCGGCCGGGTCCGACCACGGGTAACGGCATACGGCCTTACCAGCGCGCCGGTCGGCTCATCGCGTTCGGGCATCGTCACCGCTCACCCCTTCCTCGGCCCCTAGAAGTGTCTCTTGTCGTCAATGTTTTGGACAGCTGCCAGCTGAGCCTACTCGCGGCGGAAAACACCGGACAAACCCCTGAATGCAGCCGGCGGGCTGTCCGTTCAGCCGAGAACCCCGGCCGCGGAACGCGGCGCGGGAGTGAGTGCCTCGCCGACGCGGTCGACGAGGAGCGCCATTTCGTAGCCCACCTGACCGACGTCGCAGCTGCGCGCTGCGAGCACCGCGAACGACGAGCCGTCGGAGATCGACATAAGGAAGAGGAACCCATTGTCCATCTCGACGACCGTCTGGAGAACAGCGCCACCCTCGAAACACCGGGCGGCCCCCTGGGTCAGGCTGACCAGCCCGGAAGCGATCGCCGCCAGCTGATCGGCTCGGTCACGCGGAAGGTCCCGCGAGGCCGCCAGGAGCAGACCGTCGGCGGAAACCGCGATCGCATGCGCGACTCCCGGAACGCGGTCGGCGAAGTTGGCGAGAAGCCAACCGAGATCCTGCGTAGATGTCATGCCTCATGCTCCTTGCCAACCTGCGACGACTGCTGCCCTCCCGGAGTCTCCTCCGGGTTGGTCGATTGTTCCTTGGTGCGACCACGCTGAACACCTCGGTGGTACGCGGACAGAAGACCGCGAACCCCCTCGGGAGTACGGCGCTGGACGGCATTACCGCCCCGGTCGACACCACCGGGGACGAGCTGGGCCATCGGGGTCCGCTTGGGCAGACCCGCGGTGGTCGTGGCATCGATCGGCGCCTCGGCGGCCGCACGGGCCGCCTGCCAGCCCTCGTCGGCCGCGGTGCGCCAGGGGTTGGTGCCGCCGACGCCGTTGGAACCGCTGCCGTTCGAGGCGACCGCGCCGACCGGTGTCGGGTCGAGGTCACGGGACTCCGGCGATGCGGCCTGGTGCGGGACGCCGATCGTACGAGCGGGCTCACCGGTCGGGAACCGCTGCGCGGTGATCGGGTCGTCGCCGAGAGCGGGCGGCGCGGACACAGGCACGGGCACCTTGGCGGCTTCGGCCGGCCGAGCCGTGGTGAACCACGCGGACTCAAGCTCCCGGAAGATCGGCAGCTCCATCGTCTCGTCGGCGAACTGGGACGCCCCGTTCTCCCGCTGCCGTGCCGCCGCCTGCGCGGCGGCGATCTGGGCAGCCGCGGTGGCCTGCGCCTCGGCGGCCTGTGCCGCCGCCGCCTCGTGTGCGGCCTTGGCCGCGGCGGCCGCCCGCTGCGCGTCGGTCTGCGTCCCGCCGGAGGCCGGCGGGGCGGAGGACGGTATCGGCGCGGTCTGCGGGTTGACCGGGCGCTCGACCTGCGGGCGCTGGTCGGAACGCTCAGGCCGGTAACGCGGGAGCTCGGCGGTCATGTCGAGCGCCGCGGCGAGACTCTCCGGCACGTGCGGCGGCACCTGGTCGCGCTCGTGAGCGACCGGGGGCCAGGCCGGCGGCGCCGGAGCGGCGGCGGACTGCTGAGGCTCGGGCATCGGCGGAGAGGAGACCGGGTAGCCACCGCCATACGGCGGACCGGACTGGACCGGCGGCGCGGAGATCGGCGGCATCGGTGAACCCGACACCGGAGGCCCGAACGATCCACGGCCCTGGTTTTCCGGGTTGGACGGCAGCTGCCGCGGGATTGTCCCGCCATAGCCACCGGCGTCGCCGTCGGGACGGTACGCGTCGCCGTTGGTGCGGCGCTGCGGCAGCCCCTCCGGCCCCGCGTAGCCCTGCGGTCCCGCCGGCGGGCCGGAGGTCGGCAGAGGCGGGATCATCTCGTTGCTGCGCGGGCCGTAGAAGCCATTGGCACCGTTGGCACCGTTCGCGCCGTTGCTCCCGTTCGTGCCGTTGGACGAGCCGTTCGCGTAGCCGTTCGCCGGGGCGCCGGTCAGGTCGGACCAGGCCGGCACCGAACGGCTACCCGTGCCGAGCATGCCGCCGTTGGGCATCGGCGGGTTCGGGTCGAACGGACGGCCGCCCTGGTAGCCGCCGCGGCCGCTCTCCAGCGCCAGCGGCTCGGCGAACGCGGACCGGCCGAACTGCTGCGGCGAGCCTCCGTCGAAACCATTGCCGACCGGCATGCGGCCACCGGGCGCCATGGCGGCGTTGGCGCTGCCCATCAGCACCCCGGCCGTGAGGCCGACCTCGGCCACCGTGCCGCGCTCGGTGTCGGACGGCCGGAGCTCGACCTTGACGCCGTGCCGGTTGGCCAGCCGGGCGACCACGACCAGGCCCATCATCCGGGAGACGGCCACATCCACCATGGGCGGGTTGGCCAGCCGCTCGTTGAGGTCACGCAGCTGCTCGCGGCTGATGCCGATGCCTCGGTCCTCGACCGAGAGCAGCGCGCCGTCACCCAGGCGCCGAGCCTCGACGATGACCGTCGAGTTGGGCGGGGAGAAGGCGGTCGCGTTGTCGAAGAGCTCGGCGACCAGGTGGACCATGTCGTTGACGGCGTGCGCCGACACCTCGATGTCCCGGTCGATCATGCCGAACTCGATGCGGGTGTAGTGCTCCACCTCGGACTGCGCGGCACGGAGCACGTCGATCAGGGCGGCCGGCTCGCGCTGGACGCGGGTGGAGTCGGCGCCGGCGAGAACCAGGAGGTTTTCGTCGTTGCGACGCATCCGCGTGGCGAGGTGGTCGAGTTGGAAGAGCTCGGCCAGCCGGTCGGGGTCCTCCTCGCCGCGCTCCAACCGGTCGAGGTGCCCGATGAGGCGGTCGACCAGGATCTGCGAGCGCCGGGCGAGGTTGACGAACATCGTCGCGACCGAGGACCGCAGGGCGGCCTGCTCGGCCGCAGTCCGCACGGCCTCGAGGTGAACCGCGTTGAACGCCTCGGTCACCTGGCCGAACTCGTCCCGGCTGCGCACCGGCAGCGGCTCGGCGATCTGGTCGGCGACCTGGGCCGGGGTGAGCGAGCTCGACAACGTCGGATCGCGCAGCCGGCTCACCGCGTGCGGCAGGCCGAACTGGGCCACCGAAAGGGCGCCCTGGCGCAGCTCTCGCAGCGAGCGCGCCATCGATCGGGCGACCAACCAGGCGAACAGGATGGCCAGCAGCAGCATCGCCAGCAGCACGCTGGTCTCGATGAAGACCCGCCGGTTGACGCTGTTACGCAGGTCGGTGGCCTGATTGACGATGCTGGCGTCCATCTGCTGCTCCACGGCACGGAACAGCTTGTTGTAGCCGATCATCGCCGTCTCCCAGGACGGGGAGTCGTACGGGATGTGGTAGATGTTCTGGCCCTGAAGCGCGATCAACTGGCCCGTCAGGTTGGTCGCGGCACGCCCGCCGGGCTGCGCGGCAATCCGCTGGAAGGCCTGGACCTCGTTGTCGCTGCCGACCGACTGAAGCGTCGTGCCGGCCAGGTTGAAGCCCGTCTGGGTCTGCTCGAACTCGCGACGCAGGGCAGGCGACAGGTAGCCCTGACCGAGGATCTCGTGGCCGACGTCGCGCTGCTCTGCGACGTACTCCTTCGCCTGGGCGACGGCTGCCACGGCCCGTAGGTGATCACTCAGGGTCGTGTCGTTGGCCAGCTGGGCGGACGCGTCGCGCACGCCGAGCAGGTCACTGATGATCTTGTTGTAACCGTCCTCGACCGCGGTCGCCTCGAGCTGGCCGTTGGCCACCTGGCTACGGATCGAGGGCAGCTCCTCGAGGTTGCGATCGAGGCGCAACAACAGCGTGCTGACCTTGTCGGGAACGTTGTCGAGCGCGGCTTTCTGCTGTGAGTACGGCACCTTGGCCGTGTCGACCAGCGCCGTCTCGTTGTTGTACGCCTTCAGCGCGGCGTCGTGGACCGACTGGTTCTTGTCCTTGTTGGTCCGGATCATCACGCCGTAGGCACGCTCGTTCTGCAGGTGGTCGACAAGACCACCGGCTGCCTCCGACAGCACCGAAAGGGTGCGGGCGCGCTCCGCGTTGCTGGCCGTATTGATGTGGTCGACCAACCCACTGACGCCGACGATGATCGTCGCCAGGGTTGGCACCAACATGATCAGACCGAGCTTCGACCAGATCGGCAGGTCTCGCAACCGATCGGCCGGCCGACGGAGACGCGACATGACGCCGTTCGCCGTCTTGGGGCGCTTGCTCACGTCACCGTCCTCCTGATTCGGGCCCGGCATTCGGCTCGCCGGGCACCGCACACGGCCGACTCGCCGGGTCGGGCCCCCGAGATTCCATCACGACGAGTGTCAAAGAGAAAGAGCAGGCGGACACGGACCGATTGTGTGATGCGATGTTGGTCGGGTGGAGTTGCACATCGCCTGGTCATTGTCACTGCCTGTATATCCACAGGTCTCTCATTGTCACTCGATCCGGTCGTCGCGGTTTGGGGGTGGGCCGGACGACCGCGCCCGATCGTAGTGGATCGCGGCAGGAGTGACGATTGCGCGGTAACCGCGCCACGGCAAGGTGAGATGCCGGTTTTTGCAGTGTTTGTAGGGACCATTCTGGCCGAACGGACGATGAGCTGCGCCGAAGCGACACTTTCGACCCGGCGCAAGCCGCCCGAAACCCCCGTATGCCTCAGGCCAGCAACTTCGCGTACGCCGGTTTGATCACTTCGTTGATGATCGACAGCCGTTCGTCGTACGGAATGAACGCCGACTTCATGGCGTTGATGGTCAGCCACTGCAGCTCCGGCCAGCCCCAGCCGAACGCGGCCGCGAGCAGCGCCATCTCGCGGGACATCGACGTGCCGCTCATCAGCCGGTTGTCGGTGTTGACCGTGACGCGGAAGCGCAGGTCGTGCAGCAACCCGATCGGGTGCTCGGCGATCGACGCGACGGCCCCGGTCTGGACGTTGGACGACGGGCAGAGCTCGAGCGGAATTCGCTTATCGCGAACATAGGCGGCCAGCCGGCCCAGCACGACCGGGTCGGCGCCCGGCGAACCGGCGATGTCGTCCACGATGCGTACGCCGTGGCCCAGCCGGTCGGCGCCACACCACTGGATCGCCTGCCAGATCGACGGCAGCCCGAACGCCTCGCCGGCGTGGATGGTGAAGTGGAAGTTCTCCCGCTGCAGGTACTCGAAGGCGTCGAGGTGGCGGGTGGGCGGGAATCCGGCCTCCGCGCCGGCGATGTCGAAACCGACCACGCCGGCGTCGCGGTACCGCACGGACAGCTCGGCGATCTCCTGCGACCGGGCCGCGTGCCGCATGGCGGTCAGCAGCGTGCCGATCCGGATCGGGCTGCCCTGAGCGGCCGCCTCGACACAGCCCTCCTGGAAGCCGGCGTGCACCGCCTCGACGACCGCGTCGAGCGTGAGGCCGCGCTCGAGGTGCTGCTCGGGCGCGTAGCGCACCTCGGCGTAGACCACGCCGTCGGCGGCCAGGTCCAGCGCGCACTCCCGGGCGACCCGGCGCAGCGCCTGCTCGGTCTGCATCACCGCGACGGTGTGGGCGAAGGTCGCCAGGTAACGTTCCAGCGAGCCCGAGTCGGCCGCGGCGACGAACCACTCGCCCAGCGCGACCGGGTCGGTCGTGGGCAGCTCATGGCCCGCGACGTTCGCCAGCTCGACGACGGTGGCCGGGCGTAGACCCCCGTCCAGGTGGTCGTGGAGAAGCGCCTTGGGGGCCTTCACGATGTCGGAATGTGCGATGGCGACCATCCGCCGAGCCTAAAGGCAGGGGACGAATGATCGATGGTGCATTGCCGTACCTGCGGTGCCCGGTCTGCGAACAGTCCCTCGCCCGCGTCGAGCGCAGCCTGCGCTGCGCCCGCGGGCACGGCTTCGACCTGGCAAAACAGGGGTACGCGAACCTGACCTCCGGGCGTACGCCGCACATCGGGGACACCGTGGAGATGATCGCCGACCGCGCGGCGTTCCTGTCCGCGGGCCACTACGACTTCATCGCGGACGCGATCGTCGAGCACGCCGGCGACGGCCTGATCCTGGACGCGGGCACCGGCACCGGCCACTACCTGGCCCGGGTGCTGGACGCCGCCCCGGGCGCGGCCGGCCTGGGCGTGGACGTCTCCAAGCCGGCCCTGCGCCGCGCCGCCCGGTCCCACCCGCGGGCCGCCGCCGTCCTCGCCGACCTGTGGCGTCCGCTACCGGTCGCGGACGCGGCGGCGTCGGTCATCCTGAACGTCTTCGCACCACGCAACGGCCCGGAGTTCCACCGGGTCCTGCGCCCCGGCGGCGTCCTCGTGGTGGTCACGCCGGCGCCCGACCACCTGGCCGAGTTGGTCGCGGCCCGCGGCCTGATCCGCGTAGACCCCGACAAGGCAGCCCGCGTCGAGGAGTCGCTGGGCGGCCACTTCAAGCCCGCCGGGACCACGACCCTGCGCCGCGCGTTGCGCCTGACGCCCGCCGAGACCCGCACGTTGATCGGCATGACCCCCAGCGCCCATCACGCGCCCCTCGACTCCCACCCACCGCACGTGGCGTCCACGACCGCCGCCGTGACTGTCACCGCCTATCACCCCGCGTAGCCCGCCGCTGCGCGGTCATCCGAAAGCGAAAGTCAGAATGCGAGCGACAAAGAGGAATTCGGGCAGCCGCGGTTGCCCGAATTGACCCACGGTCGGGTCATCGTCGGGGTTGGGAGCGCAACCACGCACGCACGTCGCCGGGTGTGGCGAGCGCTCTGGACGCGCCAGCGGCCAGCTCGCCGCGCCCGGCCCTCGGCGGGAGCGGCGGTCCGCACCACCCACCCCGCTACGACCCGCCCTTGATTTTGATTTTGAAGCTATGAAATCAGGGCTCAAACAGAAAGATCGACTTCTTCCCACTCGGCCGGTTTGTCATGATATGGGCCGGTGAAGATGATCGCCCACTCGAGGGCCCACCGGCGCTGGCCGATCGCGTTCCCGTCGATCTCGCCCGGTAGCCGCAGCCCGGCCTGCTCGGCCTCCTGGAACGCCCAGTCCAGGCAGTAGTGAAGATCGAGCAGCACCGCGGCCTCGACCGGATCGCGCGGGGCCACCAACGACCTCGAGCGCCACATGCCGAAGGTCTCACCGCTGGGCAGGTCCGGCATCTGGGACATCAGGCGGCCTTCGGGAGGCGCGGTCGGATCGAGGTGACGGCTCAGTCCGAGGAGCCAGGCGAGCGCGAAGACCGCGTCGTGATGCAGCACGAAGGACCGGTGATCGCCCTTGGCACCGATCACGAACTGCCACTCCGGCGGCGTTACCAGATCCACCAGGTGAGAGCCGAGCAGCCAGCTCATCGCCGCCTCGGTGGGCATGCCGAAGCAACGCGCGACCACCACGTGCAGGATCGCGGCGCGGGCTTCGAGGTCGATGGTGGGGCGCAGTTCGACGGCGTCGCCCAACTCCCAGACCAGGGGGAAGCCGGGCGGTGGCAGCGGCAGGCCGAGCCGCTCGAGTTCGTCGAGGCTCGCCTCGCGAACGGCGCGCGGGTCAGGTGCGGCCTTCGTCATGGTGCGTCAGGCTATGCGGTCGAGAAGAAGGTTTGTAGCAGTGGGCGACTTCTCTCCGATGACGAACGCCGCCGCCGCGACGTCGCGCGCCGCGGGAATCCGGTCGGCGTCGTCGGCGCGCAACTCCAGCAGCACGTCCCCGGCCTTCACCCGGTCGCCCGGCCTGGCCCTGAGCAGCACTCCCGCGCCGTAACTGACCGGGTCCTCCTTGCGGGCGCGACCGGCGCCGAGGCGCCAGGCGGCGAGCCCGATCTGGTACGCGTCGACCGCCGCGACCACCCCGCCGACCGGCGCCCGCAGCACCTCGGTCTCCCGCGCGACCGGCAGCGGCGCGTCCGGGTCGCCGCCCTGTGCGCGGATCATCGCCCGCCACGTGTCCATCGCCGCGCCGGATTCGAGCACCTTCGCCGGGTCTGCGTCGATGCCGGCCGCGGCCAGCATCTCGCGGGCCAGCGCCAGGGTCAGCTCGACCACGTCGCCCGGCCCGCCGCCGGCCAGCACCTCGAGCGACTCGGCCACCTCGACCGCGTTGCCGACGGCCAGGCCGAGCGGCGTGTTCATGTCGGTGAGCAGCGCGACCGTGGTGACCCCGCTGTCCTTGCCGAGCTGGACCATGGTGCTCGCCAGCTCGCGGGCCGCCGCGAGGTCCTTCATGAACGCGCCGGAGCCGACCTTCACGTCCAGGACCAGCGCGCCGGTGCCCTCGGCGATCTTCTTGCTCATGATCGAGCTGGCGATCAGCGGGATGGCCTCGACCGTGCCGGTGACGTCGCGCAGCGCGTAGAGCTTCCGGTCGGCGGGCGCCAGGCCCGCGCCGGCCGCGCAGATCACCGCGCCGACGTCCTGCAGCTGCCGCTTGAACTCGTCGTTGCCGAGGGTCGCGCGCCAGCCCGGGATGGATTCGAGCTTGTCGAGCGTGCCGCCGGTGTGGCCGAGGCCGCGGCCGGACAGTTGCGGGACGGCCGCGCCGCAGGCGGCGACCAGAGGCGTGAGCGGGAGGGTGATCTTGTCACCGACCCCGCCGGTGGAGTGCTTGTCGGCGGTCGGGCGGGTGATCGAGGAGAGGTCCAGCCGCTCGCCGCTGGCGATCATCGCGGCGGTCCACCGGGCGATCTCGCCGGGCGTCATGCCGCGCAGCAGGATCGCCATGGCCAGCGCCGACATCTGCTCGTCGGCGACGACACCCCTGGTGTACGCGTCCACCACCCAGTCGATCTGCGCGTCGGACAGCGCGTGGCCGTCCCGCTTGGCCCGGATGACGTCGACCGCCACAAACTCGCTCATGCTGTGCCTGCCTTAGGCATGCGCTCCTGGCCCTCGCCTGCGAGGCCGTTGCGCGGTTCGGCTGGGTGCCGCTCGGTGCAGTCGCTCATGCCACTCCCCTATCCCTGCCACCGGCCGGGGATGCCCTCCGGCGGCTCTCCCTCGCCGGCCCAGGTCAGGCCGCCGTCGGTGTCCACGACCACGATCCGTGGCGTGCGCACCTGCCCCCAGGCCACCGCGCCGGCGGCGGTCGGGAAGTTGGGGCCCTCCTCGAGGACGCCCTTGGCGACCTCGCTCTCGCCGGGGCTGCCGCCGGACCGCTCCCAATACCCGGTCCAGACAGTCTCGCCGCCAAACAGGTCGGGATGCACGAAGACCGTGCCACGACCGCGCCATTTGGCCAGCTCGGTGGGCACCTCGTGGCCGGAGGCCGGCCCGTTGACCTTGTCCAGGTCCTCCGGACCGAACGCGTTGGGCAGCAGCTCTGCCATCCGCAGCGGCCGGGGCAGCGCCTCCACCAGGCACTCCGGGCCGCCGTGCTCCCACAGCAGCTGCCGGCACCGCCCGCACGGCATCAGCGGCGCGCCCGTGGCGTCCACGCACGAGATCGCCACGAGGCGGCCCCCGCCGGTCGCGTGCAGCGAGGTCACCAGGCCACACTCGGCGCAGAGCCCCACCCCGTACGAGGCGTTCTCCACGTTGCAGCCGACGACCACCCGGCCGTCGTCCACCAGCCCCGCGACGCCGACCGGAAAGTCGGAGTAGGGCGCGTAGGCGTGCCGCATGGCCTCGATGGCCGACGCGCGCAGCCCAACCCAGTCGATCTCCATGCCGCCGATTCTGCCGCACGCCGCCGCGAAGGCGCGGCGGGACGTCAGCTCTTCACGTACGGCACGCCGTCGGCGGCGGGAGCGCGCACCCGGCCGACGAGCCCGGCCACCGCGACGATGGTCGCGAGGTACGGCAGCATGTTGAGGAACTGGTTGGGCACCGGGCTGCCGACCACGCTGAAGTAGTTCGCCAGCTCCTGGGTGAAGCCGAAGAACAGCGCCGCGCCGAGCGCGCCGAGCGGCGTCCAGCGACCGAAGATCAGTGCGGCCAGCGCGATGTAGCCGAGGCCACCGGTCATGCCCTTGTTGAAGGAGTCGCTCGCGATCAGCGTGAAGTAGGAGCCGCCGGCCCCGGCGATCACGCCGCCGAGGAGCACGTTGAGGTAACGCAGCCCGCGCACCCGGATGCCGACGGTGTCGGCCGCGACCGGGTGCTCGCCGACCGCGCGGGTCCGCAGGCCCCAGCGGGTGCGCTTGAGCGCGAAGTGGATGACGAAGACCAACACCAGCGCGAACCAGACCAGCACGTTCGTGTGGAACAGCACAGGACCGACCAGCGGGATGTCGGACAGCCCCGGGATCTTCCAGTCGGTCAGGCGCGGCGGCTGGTTGAATTTCTGCGAGTTGGGCTGCATCAGCCGCTCGTAAAGGAAGCCGGTAATGCCGGCCGCAAAGAGGTTGAGGACGACGCCGACCACCACCTGGTCCACCAGGAACCGGATGGCCAGCACGGCCAGCAGCGAGGCGATCAGCACGCCGCCGGCCATGGCGCCGAGCACGCCGGCCCAGACGCTGGTGGCGAGCGTGCCGACCAGGGCCGCGCAGAACGCCCCGGTCAGGAACTGCGCCTCGATGCCGACGTTGACCACGCCGGAGCGCTCGCCGAGAACGCCCGCCAGCGCGCCGAGGATCAGCGGCAGAGCCAGCTCGAGGGAGCCCCGGGCGGTCGCGACCAGCGGCAGGAACTTCCCGGCCACCTGCCAGCACAGGAAGGACACGACGAACGCCGTGATGCCGAGCACCAACAGCACGTTGTACCGCCGCCGGAAGCGGCCGGTCAGCATGACCACGCCGACGGCGATCGCGAGCACGCCGAACAGGATCGTGCCGAGCTGGCCGTTGATCTTCAGCGCGGCGCCCGTGGCGTCCTCGCTGAGCGTGAACCGCGCGGTCTTGGACTCGGCGAGCGGTCCGAAGACCAGCGCCGCGATCAGGCCGATGACGGTGACGCCGGCGCCGAGCCGGCGCTGCCGGATCCAGAACGGCTCCCGCGCTGCCACCACTTCGGTACGGTCCTGCACGGTCGCGGTAGACACCCCGCTCACCAGCCCTTCGCCAACGAGGCGCCGAGCCGGTCGGACCGGGCGGCGCGCAGCTGGAAGATCGCCTTGACCAGGGCGGGCGCGGCGATGAAGACGACAATTAGGGCCTGTATGACACTGACCAACTCGGCCGAGATGCTCAGGTCGCTCTGCATGAGGTTGTCTCCGGCTCGCAGTCCGCCGTAAAGGATCGCGGCGAACAGGGTGCCCCAGGGCCGGTTGCGACCGAGCAGCGCGACCAGCAGGCCGTCGAAGCCGATGTTGCCGGCCACCTGCGCGGTGAGCTTGTCCGCGGTCCCGAGCACCTGGGTCGCGCCGCCGAGGCCGGCCAGCGCGCCGGCGACCACCATCAGCAGCATGTACGTCCGGCCGACGCTCATGCCCGCGGTCCGGGCGGCCGGCGGGTTGAGGCCGACCGCGCGCAGCTCGAAGCCGAACGAGGACCGGTTGATCAGCCACGCGACGCCGGCCGTGGCCAGCACGGCGAGCACGATGCCAAGGTGCACCCGAAGCGGGGCGGGCATCGACGGCAGCTCGGCCGTGGACTTGATGGTCTTGCTGATTGCGTCGCTGCGGTTCGGGTCCTGAACGCCCTTCTGCAGGATGAGCCAGCTCAGGAACAGCGTCGCCGTGTAGTTCAGCATGATCGTGATGATCACTTCGTGCGCGCCGGCACGCGCCTTGAGGAAGCCGGGGATGAACCCCCAGGCGGCGCCGCCCAGCGCGCCCGCGATCAGCGCGACGATCAGGTTGAGCACGATCGGCAGGCCGAAGGAGAAGCCGACGACGGCGGACAGGATGCAGCCGATCACCGCCTGTCCCTGGCCGCCGATGTTGAACAGGCCGCCGCGGAAGGCCAGCGCGACGGACAGGCCGGTGAAGACCAGCGGCGCCGCGTAGGTGAGCGTCTCGGAGATCGGGTTGAACGCGGCCTGCCAGGTGCCGGTGCCGTTGAACCAGGCCTGGAACGCCGCCGGGTCGAAGACCGCGCCCTTGAACAGGTCGGCGTACGCCGACGCGATCAGGTGCCAGCTGCCGTCGATCGCATCGCTCGGCCGGGCGGTGAAGTAGGAGAAGGTCTTCAGCACGGTCTCGTCCGAGACGACGATCAGGACGGCGCCGATGACCAGCGCGAGGACGATCGACAGGACGGTGACCGTCACCGTGTTGGCCGACCATAGGTTCTGCACGAAGAACCTCAGGAACGACTCGGGCTTCTGCTCACCGTCTTTCGCCGGTGGCGTCTCGGCGGCGGTGGCGGCGTCGGTGCTCACTTCGTGTCCTCTTCCTGCGGTGCTGCGTCCGGCGGTTCCGCTTCCGGCGGCCCGGCTTCCGGAGACGATCCGGATGTGCCGCCGATCCCGGCCATCAGCAGGCCGATCTCCTCGCGTGGCAGGTCGGGCGCGACGATCGCCAGGATCCGCCCCCGGTACATCACCGCGATCCGGTCGGCGAGGCCGACGACCTCGTCCAGTTCGCTGGAGACGACCAGAACGGCGGTGCCGGCGTCGCGCTCGTCGATGATCTGTTTGTGGATGAACTCGATCGAGCCGACGTCCACGCCGCGGGTCGGCTGTGAGGCGACGAGCAGCCGCAGCGGCCGGGACATCTCCCGGGCCACGACCACCTTCTGCTGGTTTCCACCGGAGAGCGTGCCGACCGGCGCCTCGACCGACGACGAGCGGATGTCGTACTGGGCCGCCCGCTCGCGTGCCGACTCGAGGATCGCGGGCGCGTTGAGCTGAACGGCGCTGCCGAAGGGCGGCCGGTCGTACGTGTCGAGCACCAGGTTCTCCGCGACCGAGAACTCCTTGATCACACCGTCGTGGCTGCGGTCCTCGGGGATGTAGCCGACCCCGGAGCGCAGGATCCGCTTGGTGCCCATGTCGGCGAGGCTCTCGTTGTCGATCAACATGGCGCCGGCCCGCGTCTCGCGCAGACCCATGATCGCCTCGACCAGCTCGGTCTGCCCGTTGCCCTGCACGCCCGCGACGCCGAGCACCTCGCCGGCGCGGACCACCAGGTCGACGCCGTCGACGGCCCGCACGCCGCGATCGTCGTCGACGACCAGGCCGGCGATCGTGAGCACGTCGCGGCCGGGCTCGGCGGGGGTCTTGGTCACCCCGAGGTTGACCTCGCGGCCGACCATGAGCGCGGCCAGCTCGTCCTCGGAGGTGTCCGGGGTGACGGTGACGACGGTGCGGCCACGCCGGATCACCGTGATCCGGTCCGCGATCGCCTTGACCTCGCGCAGCTTGTGGGTGATGAAGACGATCGACTTGCCGGTCTGCGCGAGGCTGCGCATCACGGCGAGCAACTCGTCGGTCTCCTGCGGGGTGAGCACCGCGGTCGGCTCGTCCAGGATCAGCAGCTCGACGTCGCGGGTGAGCGCCTTGACGATCTCGACCCGCTGCTGCGCGCCGACCGGCAGGTTTTCCACCAGCGCGTCCGGGTCGACGGGCAGGCCGTAGCGCTGTGAGGTCTCCAGCACGTCGCGGCGGTTGCGGCGGCGGTCGAGAACGCCGAGCGGGCCGAAGCGGACCTCCTCGGCGCCGAGCGCGATGTTCTCCGCCACGGTGAAGACCGGGACCAGCATGAAGTGCTGGTGGACCATGCCGATGCCGGCGCCGATCGCGTCGCGGGGGCTGCGGAAGA
>Ga0307508_10001035_pt1 | contig 32255 bp, 28 predicted proteins | sample 9_EM_MG_FD_203089 | JGI IMG/M metagenome (GOLD analysis project Ga0307508, IMG submission 203089) | Populus trichocarpa ectomycorrhiza microbial communities from riparian zone in the Pacific Northwest, United States - 9_EM | ecosystem: Host-associated > Plants > Roots > Unclassified | place...
TTCCTCGCGGGATCGCCCTTGCCTTCGGCTCGTGGTTATCCTTGCTCTCATGATGAGTCCAAGTCGGTACCCCCACAGGGGACTTCCACCCCATAAGTTCGCGCCCATGCTGGGCGCACACCCTTCCTTCAAGCGGACGTGCCTGCGGCACGCCGCTTAAGTCAAACGTTAGGCCGCATGGAAGTCACCGCTGAGTACGACCCCCAGGGCGGGTTTCGCTTCTTGAAGTTTGGCGCGTCAGGCCAGACTCACTCTGCATCTGCCGTCGTCTATTTGCATGGCGCGGGCGAACGCGGCAATGATCTATCTCTCGTCACGCGCTTTGGTCTGCCAGCCATGCTCACCGAGGTTCGTGCCGTCACAAACTGCACCGTTTTCTGTCCGCAATTGGCAGAAGGCGAGGTCTGGCAGCCCGACCGCGTGGCTAGCTTCATTCATACAGTTGGCGCCCCATACGAATCCGTCTCCCTCATCGGCTTCAGCCTCGGTGCGTCAGGTGTTTGCAGCTTCACGGCTGCACATGGCGCCATAGCAACGTTTGCGATGGCTATCGCCGGTCAAGGTCCGGCAACCGTACAAGTCAGCCAAGCGGGAGTTCGCCTGCTGGCAATCCAGGGCGAACTGGACCCTTGGCCAAACACCAGCAACTTCCTAGCCAGCGTTCGGTCAGCTGGTGGCGAAGCTGTCGAGGTTGAGCTTGCTGGTCAAGGCCACTTCATCTCCGAGGAGGCGCTCGCCAATCCAACAGCAGTTTCAATGCTGCTTGCGGCCGGCGTCTGCATCACGGCAGCGAATGCGGCCTAACCCTTTGGAGGGACTTCCCCGACAAGTCAAGTGATTCGTTGCATTGTTTTTCCTTCTTCAAGACGATTTGCTTTTTCTGGCGGCGGGCATTGGGTGAAGAGGCGTGAACAAAGGAACAGACTGCTTCTCTGGAGTCGGCCTTGTTGTACCCCCAGCCTGGGCTGGGGGTACGGGCCCGGATACGAACCGCTCAGCGGGGCTCCATTCCAATCCCGTGCTTTTCACACAAAGGGTTAGTCGAGCTTGCCCGCTGCCGGTCTGACCTGTCACTGCATCTTCTGGGGGTTGCCTGCTGCTGGATGGAAGCTGTGGTTTCGTTGGGGGGCTCAGCCGGGCTGTGCCGTGGGCTGAGGCTGTGTGCTGGCCCGGGTTGGCGGGGCCGGCTTGACGCTCACATGGTTGGGGTCGAAGGCTTCGCCCTTGGTCATCACGGCCCACAGGATGCGTGCATTTTTGTTGGCCAGCGCCACCGCCGCCTTTTGCCAACCCGCGCGCTCTTTGAGCTGAGTGAGCCACACCGAGATGGAGTCACTGCGCCGGTGGGCTGTTGTCACGGCCGATTTCGATTTGGCACCTTGGATCAGCAGCGTGCGCAGATAGTTGTCGCCCCGCTTGGTGATGCTGCCCAGGTTGTGCTTGCCACCACTGGAATGCTGCCGTGGCACCAAGCCGAGCCAGGCCCCGAACTGGGCGCCATTCTTGAACTGCTTGAAGTCACCCACGGTGGCCACCACGGCCGAGGCCGTCACCGGCCCCACACCCATGAGTGTGGCCGCGGCTTTGACGGCGGCTTCGTCTTTGGCGTGAGCGGCGATGCGCTCGTCGCACCACGCCAAGTGCTCGTCGAGTTCGCGCCATTGATCCAAGGCACGCTGCAGGCTCAGCCGGGCCAGGGTAGCCAGCTCGTTGCTGGCATCCTCGATCACATCGCTCAGCACGGCGCGCAACACCTTGGGGCTTTGCGCAAACACCAGCCCGAACTCGGCCAAGAGGCCGCGGATGCGATTGATGCAGGCCGTGCGGTCGGCCTTGAGCCCTTCGCGTAGGCGGTGCACACACAGCATGCTTTGCTGCGCCACGCTCTTGATGGGAACGAAGTGCATGTTTGGGCGCGAAGCCGCCTCGCACACCGCTGCAGCATCGTTGGCATCGTTCTTACCTGAGCGGCCTTGCATGCGATAGGGCGTGACCAGGTGGGCGGCCATGATGCGTGCATCCAGCCCCAGCGCACGCAGCTTGCGCGCCCAGTGGTGGGCGCTGGAGCTGGCTTCCATGGCCACCATGCAGCCGGGTGGCAACTGCGCGCACCAGGCTACAAATTGGTCGCGCTTGAAGGCACGCGCCACCACGCGCTGGCCACGTGCATCGACCCCATGCACCTGGATGACTTGCTTGGCCAAATCGACACCCACACGGACCATCGGACCTCGTGTAATCTCACTCATGGACTTCCCCTTTCATAGGGCTGCAGATTGATGACTCACACCACCAATCTTGGCGCATCGTCGCCGTTGCTCGAAGGTGGGAAGTCCCTTCATATTCCAAGCGGACCCGCCTTCGGCGGTCCGCTTAAGTCAAACGTTAGGCGTTGCAGTTCTCCCCCCGTTTTTCGTAGCCGGTACACTGGGGAATGGCCCAAGCTACGATCAGTCAATTCCGACATCTGATTCGCACGCTCAGCTATGTCGTTTCAACCCACGCAGCCGAAGAGCTTGAAGATGACAACCTCAACATCCTTGACCTCGAAAACATCATCCTCACGGGCGAAATCATCGAGCGCCAGCGCGACGCCAAGACACGCGAAGTCAAGTGTGTCGTCGCCGGCATCACGCTCGACGGCACGGCAGCCGAAGCCGTCGTCAAAGTCGGGTTCACTGGCAAGCTCGTCGTCATCACTGTCTACGTCTCTTGAGCATCAGTGCGCGCACTGCGGCAGCGGCACGATCCAATTGAAGCACGTGACCCGCAGCTTTGGCAAAGGCGCGAACCTTCTAGTCATCGAAGGCGTTCCTCTTTGGTCCTGTCCCGCCTGCGGCGAGTCGTACTTCACGGCGAAGACCATGCACGAGATTGAGCGCATCAAAGCGCTCCGCAAATCCCTGGCCGTCAAGCGCTCCGTGTCGGTGGTGGCCTACGAGTCAGCCGACGCCTAACCCTTTGGCGCGCGAGCGGCTTCCTGTTCCCGGTGCATGCGTTGTCGCGCGTGTTCCGAGGCAAGTTCATGCAGGCGCTGCACGACGCCATCGCCGCCGGGACGTTGCCGCGCGACCCGGCCGACTCGGCCACAGCACGCCAGCAGCGCGTGCAGGCGCTGCGCCGGCACGACTGGGTGGTCTACGCCAAGACGCCGCTGGCCGGGCCGGCGGCGGTGCTGGACTACTTGTCTCGCTACACGCACCGCACGGCCATCGGCAACGAGCGGCTGGTGGGCATCGCGGGCGACCGGGTGCGCCTGCGCGTGCGCGCCGACGCGACGGGCGGCACGGGCGGCAAGCGCGTCATCGCCATGCCGGGCGAGCAGTTCATCGGCCGGTTCCTGCAGCACGTGTTGCCACCGGGCTTCAAGCGCATCCGCCACTACGGGCTGCTCGCCCCGGCCGCCAAGACCGAGCGGCTGGCGACAGCGCGCCAGCTGCTGGCGATGCCGGCAGCCAACCGCCAAGCACGCGAGGACGCGCAGGCCTTCATGCGCCGCGTGGCGGCCATCGATATCGCGTGTTGCCCGCATTGCAGGCTCGGGCACTGGCGCGTGGTCGAGCAACGCGGCGCGGACCGCGCCGCCATTGCAGCGCCCACGCTGGCTGTCTGTCGAGGTCCACCGTGATGCCTACGCGCAGATCCACCGTGCCGGCAGGGCCTGGTCGCACATGCGGGCCAGAGCCTTCGTGCGCCGGGCTCGCTGCAACGGCCATTCGATGCCCTTCAAGCGGACCTGCCTTCGGCAGTCCGCTTAAGTCAAACGTTAGGCCCAATATGGACGCACTCACAAGACTCAATCAAACGTTGGGTCTCGCAGCCAGGATTCTCGCAAACACACACCGCCGCACACTGCTCGTCTTGCTCGCAACCGTGAGCATTTGCGTCTACTCAGCGCCGGCGCGTTCGGCCGACAGCGAAGGAATGGAGCGCGCGATCGTCAACCTGCTGACTGATCCGATCCTCTTCGCTCTTACCCCGAATTCGGCCGCCGACAAACTGGCGCAGTTTGGTCGTCTGCAGGAAGACACGCGCGGCGGCTCGACGGCGAGCGGCACTGCGGTGCGCACGTTTTTCATCGCGCTCACGCCCTTTGGTCGCCGGGCAGCGGTTTTTTTCGACCGCAGTAGCAACCGCCTTACGAACATCACCCTGATGTTCAGTCCCGAAGACGAAATCGACGCCGCGCGTGTGCGTGCGGCGCTTACGCGCTCGCTCGGCGCGGCAAAAGAGTCGTCGCCGGCCGGTAGTAATCGCGTCGTCTGGTGGGATGGTGCCGACGGACGTCGCGTACATCTCGGGCTCGACCCTGCCGGCATCGAGCCGGCGCAACTCTATATCGCCAGTGTGGGTCGCGAAATCAGCGGCCGACGTTGACTGGCCGAGCACCAGGCACGCATACCTCGCTCGGTACTTCAACCCAACCTGACGCCTACTCGTCCATCGAGAGGACGCTGCCCGGCAAGCCGGTCAACGTCTCTTAAGGCCTGGCCGCGCCGGGCCGCAGCGGCTGCGTACACTGCGCTGAACCGCCTCGCGAGTGGGCTGTAGCCCCGTACCCATGTTCGATCCCAAGGCCCTGCGCAGCTTTCTCGATGTTCTGTCCGATACGGTGCTGGTGCTTGACCGCAGCGCGCGGGTCTATTTCGCCAACGCTGCCGCGTTGCGTCTTTTGCATGCCGAGGCCGGCAGCGCGTTGGCCGATCTGACGCCGCTGCTCGGCGAGCCGTTGGTCGCGGCGGTCTCGCAGGTGCTGGCCAGGGGCGTGGCGCGCGTGGGTGCGCCGAAGCCCGCACTGCCCGAAACGCTGACCTTGCCGGATGGCCGCGCGTTCGGCGTGGCCTTGTCGCCGCTGGAGGGCGAGCGCTGGGCCTTGCGGCTGGCGGCGGTGGGGGCGCTCCAGGAGGCGCCGGCGGCTGCCTCCGGGGCCGAGGCTTCGATGTCGGCCGAACTGCTGGGCATGTTCTGGGAGTCGCCGTTCCCGGCCTGTCTGCAGGACAGTGAGTTCCGCATGGTCCACATGAACCAGGCTTTTGTCGACTTCACCGGGTTCAGTGCAGCGCAACTGGTCGGTCGCGACCCGGTGGAGCTGCAGCCGCCGGAAGACCGCGAGCTGGTCCTCGCCTATCGCGCCCAGATCCAGGCGATGGCGCGGCCCGGCCAGCCGGCGCGGCTGATGGAGCGCCGGCTGATCCACGCCGACGGCCGCGAGCGCTGGTACCGCGGCACCTGGCGCGTGTGGATCGACGAACACGGGCGCAAGCGCTACCTCTCCGTGTTGCAAGACAGCACGGCCGAGCACGTGGCACGCGAACGCGCCGACCGCTCGGCGCGCGAGCTCGACGACTGGTTCGACCTGAGCCCCGTGGGCATGGTGCTGTTCGACGAGCACGGCCTGCTGGTGCGTACCAACCCCGCGTTCGAGGCGCTGGTGGGCCAGGTGCCGGTGCTGATGTCGGAAGCCGAGCCCGGCATCCAGCAGCTCCTGTGCTGGCAGGGCGGCCGGCCGATCGAGGGCCTGGAGCCGGGTGCGAACCCGGTGGAGGCGCAGGCCTGGGTTCCGGGGCGTGGGGCAGGGCAACCCGACGGCGGTTTGCGCCGCCTGCGCTCTGCCGTGCGCAGCTATCGCACCGCGAGCCGGCAGCTGCGCTACATGGCGGTGGTGGAAGACCGCAGCGCCGAGGAAGAGCGCGACCTGGCGCAGATGCAGATCGGCGCGTTGATGGGCACCGCCGGTGTCGGGCTGGCCACGTTCCAGGAGCAGTCGGGCTGGGTGCAGCACAGCAGTACGCTCGCGCCGCTGAGTGCGGGTGCGGATGAGCTGCCGGCCTCGGCCGCGCTGCAATCGATACGCCGCGACGTGGTGGTGGCCGAGTCGCTGCCGGAATACGAGCGCCTGCAGCATGCGCTGCGGCACGCGCAGCGCGCCGAGGTGCGCTATGCCATCCGCCACCCCGAGCTGGGCCAGCGCTGGCTGCTGACGCGGGTGGAGCCGGCCACGCTGTCTTCAGGCAAGCGGACGACTTCGGTGGTCACGCTCGACATCACGGAGCAGCACCAGTCGCAGCAGCGCAGCGAGACGCTGCTGCACGAGATGACCACCATTCTCGAAAGCACGACGGCCGGCATCGCGTATCTGCGGGGCAGGGTGCTGGTGCGCTGCAACAGCCGCTTCGAGGCGCTGCTGGGTTTTCATGCGGGCACGGTGGTGGGCAGCGGTGTGCACGAGCTGTTTGCCAGCCAGCCGCATGCGCAGAGGCTGGTCAGCGACATCGAGGCTGCGCTCGAGAACGACACCGTGTTCGAGTCCGAGATTGCGATCGACTTGCCCGACCAAGCGCGGCAGTGGTGTGCGTTGACGGTGCGCCGTGCCGGGCCGGCGGGCGATGCCTCCGAGGCGATCGCGGTGCTGTCCGACATCACGCGGCTGAAGGCCCAGCAAACGGAGCTGGAAGCGCTGGCACGCGACCACGAGCTGATGTTCAGCCTGTCGGAGGTGGGCATTGCCTTCATTCGCAACGACCGCATCCAGCGCGCCAACCAGGCCATGTGCGAGCTGACCGGCTACCACGGCAACGCGATCGAGCTGCCGATGGCCACGCTGTTCGCCAACGCGGCCGAGCACGACCGGCAGCGCGCGAGCACCTGGACGGGCATGCAGCGCGACGGCAACTGGAAGGGCGAGCGCCAGCTGCGCCGCCGCGACGGCAGCCTGATCTGGGTGCAGGTGAGCGCGAGGCCGATCATCGAGCGCGACCCGGAAGCCGGCCTGATCGCGTCGTACGTCAATGTCGACGACCGCCACCGTGCGCAGCAGGCGGTGGGCCTGCAGGCCGAGCGCACGCGTGCCATCCTCGACTCGGTGCTGGTGGGCATCGTGACCGTGGGCCCGCGCGGCATCGAGTGGATGAACCGCTCGGCACGGCGCATGTTCGGCGGCGACCTGGCCGACTTCATCAACCAGCCGATGAGCACGGTGGCCACACCCGGGGCGGACCACCCGTTCCGGCAGACGCACTACCTCAACGATCTTGTCGAAGGCCAGGCCGAGACCTTCGAATGCCGCGTGAAGGGCCGCGACGGCCGCGAGTTCTGGGTGGTGGGCAACGCGGTGGCCACCGGCCGCGAGTCGACCGGCCGGCAGCTCACCTATGCCTTGCTCGACATCGAGCGGCGGCGGCAGGCCGAGGCACAGACGGTGCAGGCGCAGGCCTCGCTGCAGCGCGTGATCGAGGCGGCGCCGCTGGCCATCACGCTGTTCGACGCGGCCAGCCTGCGCATCCTGCAAGTCAACCAGGTGGCTGCGGCCAGCGCCGAGCTGCCGCCGGCGCAACTGATCGGGCGTTCGCCGGAAGAGATTTTTTCGCCGGCCCTGGCCGAGCAGCGCCGCTGGGACATGGCGAAGGCGCTGGCCGCGAGCGACGTGACGCACCGCGACTACCGCGTCGAGATCAACGGCGAGACGCGCCACTGGGACGCGCGCTACCTGCCGCTGGCTGCGCCCGGCGCACCGCCCGACCAGTTACTGCTGGTGGCCACCGACGTGACGGAGCAGCGCGCCGCGCAAGAGGCGCGCTTCGAGGCCGCCATCGCGCAGCGCGAGATGCTGGTGAAGGAAGTGCACCACCGCATCAAGAACAACCTGCAGGGTGTCGCCGGCCTGCTGCAGCAGATCGGTGCGCGCAAGCCCGAGATGGCCTCGGCCATGGCCGAGGTGGTGGGGCAGGTGCAGGCCATCGCCCAGGTCTATGGCCTGCAGGTGGGCGTGACCGGGCCGCTGCGCGTGAAGAGCGTGCTGGAGGCCATCACCGGCTCGGTGCAGCGCACCTTCGGCCGCACCATCCGCCTCACGGTTGACGGGCCGGCGCCGCACCTGTGGGCGCTGCCCGAGGCCGAGTCGATCCCCATCGCATTGACCGTCAACGAGCTGCTGACCAACGCCATCAAGCACAGCGCTGAGATCGGTGACCCGTCGGCCGTGCACTGCGGCCTGGTGTGCAGCGACACCGGCATCCAGATCTCCATCGCCAACCGCGGCCGGCTGCCGGCGGATTTCAGCCTGGCGCGGTTTCCGGGCGGCGTGTCGGGCCTCGGCCTCGTGCGTGCGCTGCTGCCGCGGCGCAGCGCGAGCCTCACGGTCGAGCAGCAGGGCGACGACGTGGTGGCGACGATCGCGTTGACCTCGCCCGGCGTGACGCGACTCGAGCCTGTGTGACACATTCGAATCGCCCGCTTACAAGGCGGGGCGTGTGTTTGCCGGGTGTTTCGGCCACAATCGACGATCACCCTGACAGGCGGAAAAGCGAGACGGATCGTGGCGCAAAAAGGCAAGATTCTCGTGGTCGACGATGACCGGCTCGTGCTGGCGACGTTGACCCACGGCCTCGCCGCCGCCGGCTACGACATCATCGATGCCGACAACGGCGACGATGCCATGCTGCTGGCACGCGCCCACCGCCCCGACCTGGCCTTGCTCGACATCCGCATGGAAGGAAAAAGCGGCTTCGACGTCGCCGAGTTTCTGCGCGACTACTGCCAGATGCCGTTCATGTTCCTGTCGGCCTTCTCGGACGACGAGACCGTGGCCCAGGTGAAAGCACTCGGCGCGGTGGCCTACCTCGTCAAGCCGCTCGACATCCGCCAGATCGTGCCTGCCGTCGAGGCGGCATTCGCGCAACTCGGCAAGCGGCAGGTCGAAGCGGCCAATGCCGGTCACGCGCAATCCGAAGACGTGCTGGCGCAAACCGTCGCGATGGCGGTCGGCGTGCTGATGCACCGCTACTCGCTGCCGCGTGCCGCGGCGCTGGAGCGGCTGCAGCGACTGGCGACCACCGAGTCACGGCCTTTGCATGTGCAGGCCGAGCGCCTGCTGGAAGCTGTGGAGCTGCTGTCCAAGCCTGGTGAGGCTTGAGCGCTGGCGCCGTCTTTTGGACGCAAAGGGCGCAAAGAAGACGCAAAGTTCGCAATGAATACATGAACTTTCTTTGCGAACTTTGCGTGTATTTCTCCGCGGCCTTTGCGTCCAGAAATACCTGTCCCCGCCTCGGTCTCCGCTAAGCACCCAGCCAGAAGACGAAGCGGGCGCCTCGGTCGACTTCGCCCTCTGCCCAGATGTCGCCGCCGTGCCGGCGGATGATGCGCCGCACCGAGGCCAACCCCACCCCGGTGCCTTGGAAGTCGTTGGCGCTGTGCAGCCTCTGGAACACGCCGAACAGCCGGTCCGAGAAGCGCATGTCGAAACCGGCGCCGTTGTCGCGCACGCTGAAGGCGGGCCGGCCCTCGTGTTCGGCTCGCTCGAACCAGATGCGCGGCTCGCGGCATTTGGTGGTGTATTTCCAGGCGTTGCCCAGCAGGTTTTCCAGCGCCACGCGCAGCAGCGTCGCGTCGCCTTGCACCTGCATGCCGGGTTCGATGTAGATGTCGATCTGGCGCTCGGGTGACTGGCGGCGCAGGTCGTCGACGATGTAGCCCACCAGCTGCGTCAGGTTGACCGGCTGGCGCGTGAGCGGGCGCGACGAGAGCTGCGACAGCGCAAGCAGCGAGTCGATCATGCTGTTCATGCGCGCGGCGGCGCCCAGCACGCGGTCGAGGTGGTCGTTGCCGATGCGGTCGAGCAGGCGGCCGTAGTCTTCTTTCACGATCTTGGTGAAACCTTCGACCACGCGGATCGGTGCACGCAGGTCGTGCGAGACGGTGTAGCTGAAGGACTCATGGTCGCCGTTTTCGCCTTCGGTGGAAGACGGGGAGGGCGCGCTGGCAACCGGCACGGCGGGCAACTCGCGGGCCGTGCCCACGTAGCCGGCGAAACGGCCTTCGGCATCGAGCACTGCCGCGCCGCGCAGCACGAGAGAATGCCGCTGCCCTGCAGCGTCGCTGCGCCAGACCGTCAAGGCGTCGAGCGTAGCGTGGCTTTGCGCACGCGCGCGCAGCGAGGGATCGTCCGACTGGAAGATCTCCCACAGCAGCGGTTTGCCTTCGACGTCGGCCTGCGGGTTGGCGGCCGTTGTCGGCGAGCGCAGTTGCGTGAGCCGGTGCTGTGCATTGGTGCGCCACTGCCAGACATCGAGGGTGCCGGCCAGTGCATGGGCTTCGGCCCGGCTGGCCTGCAGCTCGGAGCCGAGTTGCTGCTGCCGACGCTGCATGTGCAGCGCCCAGGCCACGGTGGCCGCGGCAGCCAGGGTGGCGAGGAGGGCCAACGCGGAAAGCAGCACAAGCGTCATTGCGACGATTGTAAGGACGGCATGCGCCGTCGTTCGGTGCGCTGACCGCACGAACGCCATCCGGAGCGGTGAGCCGGGACTTGAGCGAACGAGAGGCCGAGGAACTTGCATCTTTTTCCCGCGTTCCGCGCACTCACCTGCATCTCAATTCATCCCGGGGGAGCTGTTCAATGAGTCAAGGAACAAGGGCCAGAACGGCCTGGGCAGCGGTGTTAACCGCTTCGGTGATGGTGGCCGCTTGCGGCGGCAATGGTGAAGGCCTCGATCAAGACGGCAACCCGGTCACGACGCCCAACCCCGTGCCTGTGCCGGCGCCCACGGACCCCAGCGTGCTGACGCCCGACTTCGCGTCGATCCAGCGCAATGTGTTCACGCCCATCTGCTCGACCTGTCACGGCGCGGCGGTGGCCAATGCCGGCATGCGGCTCAACGAAGGCAACGCCTACGCCAACATCGTCAACGTCAACAGTGCCGAGATGCCTGCGCTCAAGCGCATCAAGCCGAACGATTCGGCCAACAGCTACCTGATCCAGAAGCTGCGCGGCGCCAGCACGATCGCCGGCGACCGCATGCCGCTGGGCGGGCCGTACCTGAGCACGCAGCAGATCGACGTCATCGCCCAGTGGGTCGACCTGGGCGCACCGATGAATTGAGACGCCGATTCGAACGGCGCCTCTCCCCTCCGATACCTTCCTTCAGCAGAGAAAGAGCTTCATGTTCAAACTCATCTTCGCTGCGCTGCTCGCGCTGGGCAGCGCGGCCGCCAGCGCCGAACCCTACTTCGCGGTGCAGACCGGCCTGAAGTGCTCTCAGTGCCACGTCAACCAGACCGGCGGCGGCATGCGCACGCAGTACGGCAACCTGTTCGCGCAAAACCAGCTGGCGGCCGAGAAACTCGACACCGGCACTGAGAGCTGGCTGGGCAACGTCAACCAGTTTCTCGCAATGGGCGGCAACCTGCGCACCGGCTACACCGTGAGCGACACGCCGAAGACCGAGGCGACGAACTCGTTCGACACGCGCGAGGCACGCCTGTACTTCAACTTCACGCCGATTCCCGAGCGCCTCTCGGTCTACATCGACCAACTGGTCGCGCCCGGCTCGGCGCTGAACCGCGAAGCCTTTGTGCGCTTCAACTCCAAGGACGGCCAGGCCTACGCGAAGGCCGGCCGCATCTACCTGCCCTTCGGCTGGCGCCTGCAAGACAACGACAGCTTCGTGCGCACCGAGACCGGCATCAGCATGAATGGCGCCGACAACGGGGTCGAGTTCGGCTATGACAGCGACCAGCTTTCGACGCAACTGGCCGTGAGCAACGGCACGCTCGGTGGCGCCGAGGCCGACAAGGGCAAGCAGATATCGCTGCAGTCGGCTTACATCGAGAACGAGTGGCGCCTCGGCGCGGCAGCCAACTACAACGACGTGGCCGGCGGCGCCCGCGCGGCCTTGGGCCTGTTCGCCGGGCTGCGCACCGGCCCGGTGTCGTGGCTGGCCGAGGCCGACGCCATCGAGGACCGCTCGCTCATCCAGACGCTCGGCCGCAAACGGCGATCCATCGCGTTGCTGCTCGAAGCGAACTGGCTGATCGAGAAGGGCCAGAACCTGAAGCTCACGACCGAGTTGCTCGACCCCGATCGCAGCGTTCGGCAAGACCAGGTATCACGCATCAGTGCGGTGTACGAGTTCACGCCGGTGCAGTACCTGCAGCTGCGCGGCGGGGCGCGCTACTTCGACGGACCGCCGCAGCGGGATGCGCAGAACCGCCGCCTGTTCTTCCTGGAGCTGAACGGCTTCTTCTGATCGACAGCGGCGGGCGCGCAAACCGGGGGGTCAAGCTCCCCGGTTTTGTGCCGAAAACGAGACAGTCAGTGGTGAATACCACCGCTGAGCCATTGCCCAACGGCGGTCCGTCTCGATGTTTTCATGCCCATGCGCTCGCTGACTTCTCGTCTGCTGCTCGGCCTGGCCGTGCTTGCGGCCGGCGCCTCGCTGGCCAAGGTGCCCGATCTCGGCCACTGGCTGGCGATGCTGGCGGTGCTCGCACTGTCGGTTGCGATGCTGCTGCGCCAGGGCGGGCCGGCGGCGGCAAGCTCGACCCCCGCGCCGCACACAGGCGCCATGCCCGAGCTTCCGCCGGAGCGTGAGTTCTTCCACACCCTGGTCGAGAACCTGCCGGTCAGCCTGTTTGTCTTCAGCGTCACCGACCGCCGCATCCTCAGCATCAACGGCCATGCCGAGCAGGAGTTCGGCCTGCGGCGTGCAGACATCATCGGCAAGACGCTGCCCGATGCATTGGGCCCCGAGGTCAGCCGGTTGACCGAGCCCGCGATGACCGAAGCGCTGGCCAGGCACGGCACCGTCGAACGCGACTTCGACATCGTCACCCTGCAGGGCAAACGCGTCATCGGCGCGCGCTACCTGGCGCTGCGCAATGCGGCGGGCCACCCCAGCGTGCTGATGGCGATGGTGCGCGACATGACGCGCGAGCGCCTGGCCGAACGCGAACTGCAGGAATCGGAGGCCCGCTTCAAGGAGTTCGCCGAGACGGTGGACGACAGCCTCTTCGTGACCAACCCGGACCGCAGCCACTACGAGCTGCTGACGCCGGTGACCTTCGGTGGCCAGCGTGCCGCACGGGTGAACTTCGACGGCCGGCGCGAGACGCTCGTCAACTTCCGCACCAGCACCGATTCGCCCATGTCGCAGGTCGACCCGGCCGACCTGCCGGCGCTGGAAGTTCGCCGCCAGCGCGAGCTGATGCTGGAGCCGACCGACACCGTCTATCGCATCCGACACCCTCAGATGGGCCTGCGCTGGATGCGCACCCGCACTCGCTCGCGCCGCATGCCCGACGGCCAGATACGAGTGTTCGGCCTGGCTTCTGACGTGACGGCGGAGCGCGAACAGCAGATCGAGCTGCAGCGCGCCCGCGACGCTGCCGAACAGGCCAGCCAGGCCAAGAGCCAGTTCATGGCCAGCATGAGCCACGAGATCCGCACGCCGATGAACGGCATTCTCGGCATGACCGAGCTGCTGCTCGGCACCACGCTGTCGGACAAGCAGCGCCGCTTCGTGCAGGCGGTGTACCGCTCGGGTGAATCGCTGCTGGAGATCATCAACGACATCCTCGACTTCTCGAAGATCGAAGCCGGCAAGCTCGAGCTGGCCAGCGTCGACTTCGTGCTGCGTGGCGTGGTCGAAGACACGCTGGAGCTGCTGGCTCCGCGTGCGCACGAGAAAGGCCTGGAACTGAGCTTCCGCGAAGAGGCCGGCCTGCCCATCGTCGTCAACGGCGACCCGCTGCGCCTGCGCCAGGTGCTGACCAACCTGGTGGCCAACGCCATCAAGTTCACCGATCAAGGCGAGGTGGTGGTGAGCCTGCGCGCCATGCCCGGCGCGGGCCCCGGCCACTTCGAATTCACGGTGCACGACACCGGCATCGGCATCGAGGCCGACATGTTGCCGCGCCTCTTCAGCGCCTTCACCCAGGGGAGCGTGGGCATGTCGCGCCGCTACGGCGGCACGGGCCTGGGCTTGACCATCTCCAAGCAACTGGTCGAACTGATGGGTGGCCAGATCGAAGTGCAGAGCCAGCCCGGCATCGGCTCGCGCTTCATCTTCGGGCTGCCTTTCGGCGTGGTCGAAACCGACAACGCTGCACTGGGCCTCGATCTGCTGACCATGCCCCAGCTGCGCGTGCTGGTGGTGGAAGACAACGACACCAACCGCATCGTGCTCGACAACATGCTCAACGCCTGGGGCATGCAGGTGGTGCTGGCCGAAGACGGCCGCCAGGCCCTCGACATCCTGCAAGGCAAGACGGCAACCTCGCCCCAGTTCGACCTGGCCCTGGTCGACATGCGCATGCCCCGCCTGGACGGCATGGGCCTGGCCCTGGCGCTCCAGGCGGCCGGTTCTCATCAGCAGATGAAGATGGTGCTGCTGTCTTCGGTGTCGTCGCCGGACGACGTGCGGGCGGCCCATCAGGCGGGTTTCCACAGATTCGTGCCCAAACCCATCAGAAAGGCCGAGCTGCGACAGGCCATTCTGGGTATTTCTGCCTCGATTGCGGAGGTGGCCCGATTGACGCCACGGCTGAACGCACACATCCTTGTCGTGGAAGACAATGTGGTCAACCAGGAAGTAATCGGGCAGATGCTCAGAACGCTGGGGTGCCGGGTGCAGGTAAGTTCCGGCGCATTGGCGGGCCTGCGGGCCATGTGCGAAAAGCCCTTCGACCTGGTGCTCATGGACATTCAGATGCCGGGCATGGACGGCGTGGAGGCGCTCAACTGGTTCCGCCGCGGTACGGCGGGCCGATTCAACTTCCTGACTTCAGCAGATACTCCGATCATTGCGGTCACGGCCAATGCCCTGGGGGGAGACGAGGAACGCTTCCTGGGACTGGGCTTCGATGACTATCTGTCCAAACCGTTTCGCCAGAGTCAACTGCTTGCCATGCTGACCAAACACCTTCGCCCCGCTGCCCCCGCCGATGCCGGCGACAAAGGCGCTTCCGGCGGTGCCTCGGCCCCCGGCGCTGCCGGTGGCGGGCATGGCGATGCGGAGCTTGATGCCGGCGTGCTCGACGCGCAGGCGCTGGAGCGTCTGCGCGAACTCGACCCCAACGGCGAAAACCACCTGATGGAACGCGTGGTCAGCGCCTTCGACAGCTCGGTGGCGCGGCTCATGCCTCAGCTGCAAGACGCCCTGGACACCAATGAACTTGGGGGTATTCGCCATGTGGCCCACACCCTAAAATCTTCTTCTGCCAGCATCGGAGCCATGAAGTTGTCCAGAATGTGCTCGGACGTCGAATCCAGGGCCCGCCATGAGCAAACCGAGGGCATGGCCGATCGCATCGCCCAGCTTCAGGCCGAAGTCGAGATCGTTCGCGTGGCACTCAAGCGGATCGTGAGCCTCTGACCCATGACTTCCAGCGCCGCCTTGGTCGACGACGATCTGCTGATTCAGCCCAAGGTGTTGCTCGTCGACGACGACGAAGTCAACCTGCTGCTCACCGCCATCGCCCTGCGCGAGCGCGGTTTTGCCATCACCGAAGCCACCAGCGGCGAGCGTGCCATCCAGCTGCTGGCCGACTGGCTGCCCGACGTGGTGGTGCTCGACGCCCTGATGCCCGGGCTCGACGGTTTCCAGACCTGCCATGAGCTGCGCGCGCTGCCCGGCTTCGAGTCGCTGCCGGTGCTGATGCTCACCGGCCTCGACGACGACGCCTCCATCACCCGCGCCTATGAAGCCGGCGCCACCGATTTCTTCGTCAAGTCCACCCAGTGGAGCCTGCTGGCCGGCCGGCTGCGCTACCTGCTGCGCTCGTCGCGCACCCGCCTCGAACTCGAGCGCAGCAAGGCCAAGCTGGCCCGCGCGCAAGACCTGGCCCGCATGGGCAGCTTCGACTGGCGTCTCGGAAGCGGCAGCCCGGTGTTCTCGGTCGAGGGCCTGCGGGTCTTCGGGCTGGGCGCCGGCGACAGCACCACCATGCGCAGTGTGTTGCGCATGGTGCCTAACGACGACCGTGAAGGGTTCATGATGGTGCTGCATGACGTGTTCCGTCACAGCTCCGTGCTGGCCACCGACATCCCCATCACGCTGCCCGACGGCCGGCAGCAGCGCATCGTGCACGTGGAAGCCGAACCCGAGTTCAACGAGCACGGCAACCTGGCCGGCTACACCGGCATCGTGCAAGACGTGACCGACCGGCGCATGGCCGAAGACAAGATCCGCCACCTGGCGAACTTCGACGCGCTGACCGGGCTGCCCAACCGCCGCCAGCTCATCTGGCGCGCCGAGCGCGCGCTCGAACATGCGCGCCGCCTGAACCACCCGGTGGCGCTGCTGCTGATCGACCTCGACCGCTTCAAGATCATCAACGACACGCTGGGCCATGGCGCCGGTGACGAGCTGCTGATGGAGGTGTCGCGCCGCCTGCGCTCGTGCGTGCGCCACTCCGACCAGGTGATGGAAAGCTCCATCGAATCGATGGGTTCACGCTCGCACCGCACGCTGGAGGCTGTGGGCCGCCTGGGTGGCGACGAGTTCGTGGCCTTGCTGCCCGAGGTCTCGGACGAGAGCGATGCCGAGCGCGTGGCCGATCGCATTCTCGATGTGATGCGCGAGCCCATCTTCGTCGGCGGGCAAGAGTGCTTCGTGACGGCCAGCGTGGGCATCGCGATGTTCCCGCGCGACGGCGCAACAGTCGCCGACCTGATGCGCAATTCCGACGTGGCCATGTACTCGGTCAAGGCGCAAGGCCGCAACGCCGCGCTGCTGTACCGCCCGGCGCTGGCCGGCAAGGGCCGCGAAAAACTGGAACTCGAATCGGCGCTGCACAAGGCCATCGAACGCAACGAACTGGTGCTGCACTACCAGCCGAAGGTCGACGTGCGCGGCGCCAAGATGGTGGGCGTGGAGGCACTGATGCGCTGGCAGCGCGGCAGCATGCTGGTGCCGCCGGGCGATTTCATCCCGCTGGCCGAAGAGACCGGCCTCATCATTCCGCTGAGCGAATGGGCGATCCGCGAGGCAGCGCGCCAGGCCCGCCTGTGGCAAGACAGCTTCGGCTTCTCCGATTCGATTGCCGTCAACCTGCCTAACCGCTTGTTCGAGCGGACCGATCTGGTCGAAAACATTCACCAGGCTGTCACGCTGTACGGCGTGCCGCACCACGCCATCGAACTCGAGATCACCGAAACAGGCCTGATGAAAGACCTGCAGAACGTGATCCCTTCGCTGCACCGGCTCAACGAGATCGGCGTCGAGATCTCGATCGACGACTTCGGCACCGGCTATTCGTCGCTCGCCTACCTCACCACGCTGCCGATCAGCGAGCTGAAGATCGACCGCTCCTTCGTGCGCGACCTGGGCATGACGCCGCAAAGCTCGGCCGTGGTCACCGCCATCATCGCGCTGGCCCGCTCGCTCGGCCTGCGCGTGATCGCCGAAGGCGTGGAAAACATGCGCCAGATGGAGGTGCTGCACCGCCTGGGCTGCGTGGTGATGCAAGGCTTCCTGTTCAGCAAGGCGCAGCCGCCCGATCTGCTCGAGCAATGGCTTGAGCAGACCGTGCTCCCGCGCAAGGCGCCGTGGATAGTCAATGCCGGCGAGGCCGACACAGCCGACGTGCTGCGCGCCGCCGTCGATGCGCGCACGCGTTTCACGCCTTGAGGTCCCAGCGCCTCTCTTTTTGATCTGAGAGCCTGAGAGTCTTTCGTTCATGCCCGCCCATCACGCCAAAAGACGCCGGCTCGTCGTTGCAAATGCTCGCCATAGCCCGAGCTATGGCTGTGCTTTGCGCCTAAATCCAGCGCCTTTTGACGCGCTGTTCGGGCACGCCCGAAAAACTCTCAGGCTCTGACTCCCGATGGACACGACACGCGCGGCTCCGCGAGCCGCTTCAGACGCCCTGCCACCCCAGCTTGCCAAGGCGGCGCTGCGCAGGCTGGTCCTTGAGAAGCTCGAACCCACCCCTGAAAACTACGCTCGTGCTTACCACCAGGAAGCCGGCACGCCGGTGCCTGGCGCAGCCGCACCGGTTGCATCCGTGGTCGACAAGCAGGGGTCGGCTGCCCAGGCCGTGGCGCTCGCCAGCCTCGTCGAGCGCATCGTGCGAGGTGTGCAGCGCGGCGGCCGCCAATGGACGGTGGCGCGCAAGAAAGACAGCCTGCAACGCGTGCTGTCCAGCTCGCGCAGCGACGTGCAGCGTCTGCAACAGCGCTTGAGCCAGCTGCTGGCCGGTTGGGAAAGCGACACCATCGACGGGGCCGTCGACCCCGAGGCGCTGGCGGTCGAAGTCGAGCAGCCCTGGGGCGAGCCGACCCAGCCGGCACCGTTGGTCATGGAAGCATCAGCTGCCCCGTCCAGCGAGACCACGCCGATCTGGCAAGAGCTGCTGAACAGCCTCGGCGGCACGCTGCAGCTGGCCATGCCGCCCGCGCCCGCAGCCAACGCCGAACTCGCCGACGAAATTGCCGAACTCACCAAGCGCATTCGCGAGCGCGGCCCGACGGTGGGGCAGAGCGACGAGCTCGAACAACTCTGCAAGCGCGCTTCACGCGTGCTGGCGCACCGCCATCACCTCATCGACCAACTCGGCGGCCTGTGCGAGCAGCTCACCGCCAGCCTGACCGATCTGGCCGAAGACGAGAGCTGGGCCAAGGGCCAGTGCGAGGTCATGCAGAACGAGATCGCCTACGGCCTCACGGCACGCAGCGTGCGCTCGGTCAGCGAGCTGCTCGACAACACGCGCGCACGGCAGAAGCAGCTTCGCATCGAGCGCGCCAAGGCTCGCGATTCGCTCAAGACGCTGATCAACCAGATGCTCAGCGAGCTGGGCGAGCTGGGGTCGCAGACCGGCCGCTTCCACGAGAACCTGGGCCGCTACGCCGGCGTGATCGAAAAGGCCGATTCGCTCGAAAGCCTGGCCGGTGTTGTGCGCGAGATGGTCGAAGAAAGCCGCACGGTGCAATCGCTGGTCAAGGTGGCACAAGGGAAGCTGCTATACGAACAAGGGCGTGCCACCGATTTGTCGGAGCGCGTGGTCGAACTCGAAACCGAGCTGCTGCGCCTGTCCGAAGAAGTGTCGACCGACCAGCTGACCCAGATCGCGAACCGCCGCGGTCTGATGCATGCCTTCGAGACCGAGCGCGGGCGCCTGGAGCGCGAAGGCACGCAGTTGTCGATCGGCTTGCTCGACGTCGACAACTTCAAGAAGCTCAACGACGAGCTGGGCCATGGTGCGGGCGACGTGGCATTGAAGTCGCTGGCCGAAGTCGTCAGCAAGGCCTTGCGGCCGATGGACCTGGTGGCCCGCTACGGCGGCGAAGAGTTCGTGGTGCTGCTGCCCAACACGCCCGTTGCCGAGGGCGAGCAGATCCTCACACGGCTGCAGCGCTCGCTCAGCGGCGGCTTGTTCATGCACGAGCAGAAGCAGGTGTTCGTCACCTTCTCGGCCGGCGTCACGGCCTACCGCCCCGGCGAGCGAATCGAAGTGGCGCTGGAGCGGGCCGACGAGGCCTTGTACGAGGCCAAGCGAACCGGCAAGAACCGCACTTGCGTCGGCTGACGCCGATCGAGCGAGCCGCGCTTTCCTGATTTGCCCCTGCGGTGCCCGGGTGCATGGCCCGGCGGCGTACCCTGCGGTCCGTGGCGCTGCATCGAGCGTCGACCCGAGGAGATTCGCATGACAAGCACACGCCCCCGTTTTGAATCCGCGAAAACTGTGGCGGCCATTGGCCTCGGCGCTACTTTGCTGTTGGCCGGCTGCGCCACCAAGACGGTCGACGCTCAGTGGTCCGACCCGCAACTGACCAGCGGCAACCCGCTGCGCGGCGCGCGTTTGCTGGTCGTGTGCGAGGCGCAAGACTTGGTGCTGCGGCGAATCTGCCAGGATCAGGTGGGCGCCCAGGTCATTGCGGCAGGTGCGACCCCAGTCGCATCTCCCGATGCCGTGGCCGATGCATCAGGCAACGCGGCGCAGTATCTGGCCGCTGCGAAGGCGGCGAGCGCAAAGGCCGTGCTGCTCACCGCAGTTGCCCCCGACAGTTCCGTGGCCAAACCCGGTTTCACGGTCGGCTTCGGGCTCGGTGGTTTCGGTGGCGGCGGCTTCGGCGGCGGCGTCGGTGTTTCGGCACCCGTCGGCGGCACCAAGGTCGCCACCGGCTATGCGGCCAACGCCTCGGTTACCGACGTCGCCAGCGGCCGCTTGATGTGGACGGCAAAAGCCACGACCGCGCCGTCGGATGACATCAACTCGCAGATCGCTGAGCTGGCGAAAGCGGTGGTCACGGGGGCGGGGAAGGCGGGATTGTTCTAGAGGCTTGCCGCGATCGAACTGGTGGAAGCGGTGACCGTAGAACGATGAGTAGCCACGCGGGTTGCAGGCCATTTTTTCGACGGTTCCACCATCCGCCCCGCCGAAAAGATTGAGCCCTCATCATCGTCTCGGAAGTCGAGGCCTGCGACTTCATCGCGCAGTCGATTGGCATATCGCATCAAGGAATGGGTCAACCGTGCCGCTGCAACCACAGCGCGATCCCATCGCTCCTGTCGCATCAGCTGCAACTGCCTCATGCCTACCCACAAGGTGACGATCACAGCAGCCGTCGTGGCGAATGCCGTTGCTGCCATCGTCCTCATTGAGGATGTGATGCAACCTGGTTGAGCCTACAAGGCGATTGCGCATGTGCGCAGCACTTGGAGAGAGACATGGCAGAAGTTGGCGCAACAGCCAAGACGGGAGAAAAATGCCCTGAGAGCGGCGTTTGGGCCGTCGTCGGCACACCTTCGACGACAGCCCCGATCGCGAAGGGAAACACGATGCCGCCTTATGACGGCAAAGCAGTGACTTGGAAGCTCACCAAGAAGGCTTGAATACCGACAGTGCGCGGCGGCGTGCAAGCTCTCGTCGTCGCGCTTTTCATGGAAGGAAATGGCATCACTATGTGCGATACCGCGGTGCTGAGAGGCAGAGGTGCTCGCCGCCGGTTCGCTTCCCGCGCGAGCACTCGCGTCGAGCGCGAGGCTTTCCCCCGAAGCCATCGGGAAAACTGTGGCGTCAGTGCACGAGTTCGTCGTCGAGGCGCCGGCGAATGACTTCGAGATGAAGTTCGGCGTCGGCGACCGCGGCGTCAAAGCCCGCGTCGAGGTCGGCATGCGCTTGGGTGCGCCGCGCCTTCATGATCGCCGTCACATCGGAGTCGCGCGGTAGCGGTCCGTCAAACGATGCGATGCGCGCGCGGTCTCGGGCATCAAAGCCGTCCATCAACTTGTCGACTGCGGCGTGACACGCGATGCGGTATCTGGCCTGTGCGTCCCGCTGACGGGCGGCCATTTGATCGAAGCCGATCGACTCGTCATCGTCGTCACGCGCCAGCCAGCTATGCACGCGGCGCCTCTTGCTCTGCAACCGCGCGTTCGAGTTCGGCCAAGCGCTTCTCGATTCGTGTCGCGAGGTGCTGCGTGGCGATCGTGGTCGCCGACAACAGCATGTCACGCAGGCCAGCAGTGAACTGCACGGGCTGCTTGGCATCCGGCCGCGCCGCGCTGGCAGCAAACGAAGCCTCGAGCGCGCGCTGCAGCTCGGGCAAGTCGATCAGTTTTTTCATGTCATCCCTCACCATCCCGAAGGCCAGTACGAAAAGCCTGTTCCCGCAGCCTGTCGAACAACTACGCCACCGCCGGCGCCATCGCGCCCGCGCGGCCCCTGCAGGTCAACGGCTTCGCCCCATGTGCCATCGGCGTTCTCGAACCTGAGGCTCGTGTCTTTCCACTCGTGCCGAGGCATGGGGCCGACCTCTCCGCGCTCGCCCTGCGGTCCTTGCTCGCCGTCACGTCCGGGTCCGCCAGGTGGGCCTGGCGGACCCGGGATGGGCGCCGTTGCGGCGGCCGCCTTCGCTGATGCCGTGACGCGCGACGCAAGGCCTTCGGCTTGCTCCGCGGCATCGTTGCCGACTGCGCGGCCGGCAAGCTTCTTTGCTTCGTCGGACTTCATGCCGGGCCTCAATAGTTGACCGCGGTCAGCGCGGCGACGGCGTTGGCGCGAACGACCTCGAAGCCGAAGGTCCGTTGAGCTCGGAGGGCCTTCAGGTTTCGCTGAAACAGCGACGTCATCACCGTCGCGGCCACTGTGGGTTCAGCCGGTGCTGTGTCCATCTGCACGAGTGCTTCACTGCTGCTGTCCATCGTCACGATGCCGGCGTCAGCACCGATTCGCTGCGCGTCGACCAGCATCAGAACACCACCGTCTGAATCGCGGGGCATCGCATCCGTGACCAGGGCGGGCAGGCCCAGCAACTCGCCGCCGGTGGCGCCCATTGCCGGGTGCAATGGGGCGCCTGCGGTGTCTGTCTTCGTGGCGATCTCCGTCGCAGTGGTGCCGTCCATCAGCCAGGCAAGACGAGACCTCGCTTTCGGGCCAATCGTCAGCAGCAGCGAGCGCAAGTCAGCGGCCAAATTGGCTGCTGTGGTGCCAGCACTCGTGCCGGGGGTGATGCCGGCCAGCAGCGTCGTCAAGAAGATCGCGTCTGTACTCTGCGCGATCGCGCCGCGAAGCTCCGTTTGAAGCAGGCGAAGCCCCAACGGCGAAGCAGTCCGCACGAGTTCGTCCGTGATGATCAGGATTGCGGCGGCACGGTGTTCGATGAGCTTTGCCCCGCTCAGCGAGAACTCACGAACAGGAATCGCTCGACCTTCTTCGACCTCCGAGGCCGCTCCCGATGCAACGATCACGGCCGCATTGGTTCGCGCCGGGATTGCGACCATGTCCGGTAGCAGTCGATCGAAGACGTTGATGGAGCGCAGCGTCTCCAAAAATGCAGCCGCCAAATCGGTGTGTGCAGTGAGCTGCAATGCCCAGTTGGGATCCAAGGTGCTGCCAGCGTCGGCGGCCGCTCGGAGCAAGGTGGCGACGCGCTCCGTCGTCGATCGATCTTCGGCCAGGGCGCGCAGTGAAGTCGTGCCGCCACTGGAGCGCAGCAGACAAAGGCCATACCGCGAAAACTCCGCAGCGCCGCGGAAAATCAGTTCAGGAGTCATGATTTCTTGTCGTCGTTTCGATGCGGTCATCGTGCGTGGTGCCAGCGATCGCATCAATGCCCCTCGATGTCGTTCGATGACACGTCACCGTTCCAAGCCGCATTCGATCCAGCTTGCAAGGTGTGAAAGCCGGTAGCTCCTTCGACAGCCCGCCAGTGCAGTTGCATACGAAGGTGGCCCCTCGCCCTGGGTTCGCCAGTTCTTGAGCGTGCCGGCAGCCACGCCGAGCAGCGCGGCAGCATCTGCCTCGGACACTCTGCCGTCAGCGCTGACCGTCATGCCGGCAGCTCGAGCCGCTTCGGCCAGCACCTGCGCGCAAGTCTCAACGCGATCGGCAAAGTCGTCCATCACCCGAGCGTGAACAGCTGGTACTTCGGCGCCGGCTTCGCGTCCAGCCCTTCGCGCGATGCCGCGCCGAGCGCCATGGCCAGCGCCACCATGCCGTCAATGCGACCAGTCGTCCTGCTCTTGGCGAACTTCCGATTGCCGGCGGGGTCGGTGATGACGGTGACGTTCGCGGCGCACTGCTGCAGCGCAGGGTGACCGCCGTGCGCCAGCTTCGTGTTGAGCAGCGCCACTTCGAGCGCATCGATCGCTGGGCTCATGCTCTGAAAGCCCTGGCCGAAGGGCTGCAGCTTGGCAAGGAACGACTCCGGCGCTCCGCGGCGCACCAGCGCGGCCTTGAATGCATCCATTCCCCAACGATCGAAGGCCAGTGCACGCAGGTCCATGTCGGCGGTGAGTTCCAGCAGCTGCCCCGCGGCTTCGTCGAGGTCGATCGTCACGCCCGGCGTGGCGTTGATGTGTCCGTCGCGCGCCCATGAAACGTAGTCCGCGTGATCGCGGCGCGCGCGCTCGGCCAGGCCTTGTCGCGGCGTCCAGAAGTGTGACTGCGCCTGCCAGATGCCGGCGTCTTGCCAGACGATCACCAGTGCCGTCAGGTCGACCTTCGACGACAGGTCGAGGCCGGCGAAGCAAGGCTGTCCGCCGTACGGCCGCGGCGCGGCGCTGTTCGCCGTCCAGACTGAGCGGCCGACGAAAGGCGCGGCCTCTTCGACGCGCTGATTGAGGTTGAATCGGCGGAACTGGGCCTCGCGGCCGGGCATGCGCTGCGCCTCGCCGGCGTCCTTTCGCAGATGGTCGACCGAGACGATTGCGCCGAGTGCCGGGTTCGCGGCCCGCCATGCGGATTCATCGAGCAGTGCGCAGCCCTCGGACGCGGTGTGCAGATGGCAGACGACGTGAGGATCAGCGCCTGTCAGCGCGTCATCGATCATGGTGCTGAGAATGTGCGAGTCCTGCGCGGCCTGCGTACTGATGATGAATTCGATAGGGCTCGAGTGGGCGGCCTGGCCGCTGTGCAGCGCGTCGAACAGATCGCAGCTCGGCCCGTCGACGGCGCCGAGTTCGTCGAACACGAAGGCGAGAGGTGACGTGCCCAGCGCTGTAGAGGCCTCGGCGCTCAGGGCGCGGAAGTGCACACCGGTTTCCGCGCAGTGCAATTCGCGCGTGGAGTCCTTCACGTCGATGCGTTCCAGCAGATCGGCGTCGAGACGAATCATCTTCGCCATCAGCGCGAAGATCAGCGACGACTGCTCGCGCGAGAGCGCGGCGCTGAAGACCTGTGCGTTCGCCTGGTGCAGCGGACCGACGATGTAGCAGAGCAGCAGTGCGGCGATGAGCGCGCTCTTTCCGTTCTTGCGGCCCACCGAAAGGATGGCGCGCCGCGTGCCGTGCGGGTTGTCGAACACGGCCACGAGGAAGGCGCGCTGAAAGTCGAGCAGCCGCATCGGCTTGCCCACGTCGCGGCCATCCGGGATTCGGATGTACGTCTCGATGAAAGCGATGACGTCTTCGGCGCTGGCGCTCATTTGCGGCCCACCAGTCCGAGGCGCGGCGATTCACCCTGTGGCGGTGCTCTGCGGCCGGCGGCCTTGTGCGGTGCGCTGTGATCGGCGAGCGGTGCGATCTTCAGGCGGTTCGCCAAGGCGGCGAGTGTCTTCGCCAACGTCATCGACGTGGCCAGCGCGCGCGATGCTGGCGAGTCGCGATCGAGCAGGGCATCGCCCGTCGCCGCGGCCACGACAGCCGCCAGCTTTCGGCTGGCCACCGTCAGGCCGACCCAGGTTTCGACCAGGGGCCGGTCACGTTCGGTCAAATGGCCGGCGGGGCACGCGGCGACGAGTTGCCGCCAGAGTTTTCGCTCGGCGTCGGGCAGCTGGGGACTGGGTCGCAGTGGCTTCGGCCTGTTGCGATCCAGGGCGGCGCGGGCATCAGGGCTGAGTCTTGGCATGGATGCTTCCGGGTATCGATGGGGTCAAACGTGACAAAACGGCACGCGTTGCGAGACAAGGCTGAGCGGCCGGTGCACAGAAGGCCTCGCCTCCAATGAGGAACCTCCCCCCGGGGGCTCCAGATCGGGCCAGGACGGCCGATCGGCACCGGCGAGGGCATCAGGTGGCATGCGATACGCGTCACTCATCGCTGCGGCTCCCTGTTCCAGGGATGGTTTGGGTCGAGCGGCACCCCGGAGAGGTCCGAACCGCGGAAGCGCCCGGTCGTTTCGAGCTGCTGCTTCCAGCTGGAATGGCAGCCGGCGCACAACGACTGCAACGCACCGGCGAACAACACGGGATCACCGCGGTGCGGCACGATGTGGTCGGCCACCGTGGCGGCCCTGACCAGGCCGCGCAGTTCTTCACACAGACGGCAAGTCGGGTGGGCTCGAAGTTGCTCGGCGCGGCGCTTGCGCCATCGGCGGTCGTACAAGTGGCCATGAGCGGTCATGGTTCCACCACGACCGCCAGGATGTTGTCGAAGTCGAAGGGGATGTCGACGCCGAGCGGCAGCAGATGCGCCCACGCGGCGTGGCTTCGGCCGATGTATTGCCCTGGCGCAATCACTCGCGCGACCGTGATCCACGGGTATTCGTGGAACGCGCCGTTGACCAAGACGAACACCTTCGCAAGGCTGCCGACTCGCAGGCCCATGCGCCAGTGCATCGCAGTGACCCGGCCTTGCCAATGCTTGGGAAGGCCGGCGACCGATTCAAGTTCGATCATCACGGCCGGTCTCCCGCCCGATTCCCGGAGCGTTCCCGATCCCGATCCCGATCCCCTAAAGGGGTATCGGGATTTCGGGAAAGCGTTGCCAGGAAGTTTCGGGAAAGCATCGGGAAGTTTCGGGAATCACTTCGGGAAATCAGACCAGCCATATCCACCCCTCATTGAGACCAAGAACACCCCGCGCGACGAGGCCGGAGATGGCCTCTCGGGCACGTTCAGTGCGCCGTTTGGGGTCGACGGCAAGACGATCACGAACGCTCGTGATGGCGTCATCGAGCAGCAGACACGGGCGATGGCTGGGCGCTCCAGCCTTGCCGAAGGCCGACGACTCGCGAAAGAGAGGCGCCAGGGCGTCGAGAACGATCTTCTGGTTGCCGGTGCGGGGCAGCCTCGGGCGCGGTCCGGCAGGCGCCTCCAGTTCCGGATCTGACGGCGTGATGACGCAGGAGGTGACCGGTTCGCCGTCTTCATCGCTGCCGAGGTCGACCACCGTTAGGCGGAAGACATGGGCATGTCCATCGGCATCGTCTTTGGACTTGACCAGGCGCCATTCGCGCCTGTCATCCGCACGGGTCACCTCGAGGACGGCATCCATTGCCGCTGCCAGGCTTGAGTGCCCACGCATTCCACGGCCGCTGTCCTTGCCGTTGTGGTGTACCAGCAAGAGCAAACCGCCGAACATGCCTTGCAGTTCGGCGCTGCCTTGGATGGTGAGGCCCGCGTCGCGAGAGTTGTTCTCATCAGCCCCCGGTGTTGCTCGGTTCAAGGTGTCGACGACGACGAGATCGGCGCCGCCGGCCGCATCAATTGCACCAGCAAGGGCAAGAACGTCGGTGCGGTTGAGAAGGTCGAATGCCTGGAACACGAATCGCACGACGTCTGGGAAGGCGCAGGTGTTCGCTTCTTCCCAAGCCTTGATCCTTCGCCGGAAGCCGGCCTCTCCTTCGAGAACCAACACCACGACTCTGCAAGCCGTGACTCGGTACCCGAACCAGTTCGTTCCCCTCGCGCAAGCGGCGACGAGATCCAGCATCAGGAAACTCTTCGCGCTTCCCGGTGGGCCGTATAGCGTGGCCAAGCCCATCGAGGGGAGAACATGCCTGATCAGCCAGCGCAAGGGCGCGTGCTCATCGAGGTCGGCGGCAGTCAGCAGCTCGAACCGCGGCACGGCTGGTGCGGGCGCAGCAATCACCGTCGTGGCAATCCTGGGCGAAAGCGGGTGGCGGATAGGCCCCGGCTCGAACGCGTTCAAAAAGTTGGCGATGCCGTCGTCACCCACCCTTTGTCCTCCAGCCACGAGCGATCAGCCGCTGGCGCAACTCTTCGCGCAGGTAGGCACTGCACCAGTCGCGATGGCGCGACCAGCTGTCGCCGTGGCACTGCTCAAGCAACAGCATCTGGCGGGCGTACCAGGCGCGGGCACGCTCCAGCACCTGCGCCGGCGTGAGTGTGTCGGTCGATGCTGCACCCATCACGCCGCGCCGATCTGCTGCAAGAACGCCTCGACGGCGCCCGCGTCGGCCAGTTCGCGGCTGCGATCCCAACGCTGCACAAAAAATGCCGATCCTCCGCCGCGACCGTTGGTGACGAACAGCGTGAATCCGGCGAGCGCGCAGCGCGCCTTCAAAGTCGAGATGCACTTGTCGTGGGCCTCGATCGCGGCACGGATCGCGGCTTCATCAGCTTGGGCGGCGCTCATGTGCTCGTCGGAGCGCGTGAACGCTCCCACCGCTCGACGTCACTCAGGCGCCACGCGGTCGTCTGCGGGCCGAGTTGAACAGGTTGCGGAAACTCACCGGCCTTTGTCCATCGCCAGACAGTTGCCGGTGAAACTGGAAGTCGGCCGCGTCGCGCAGGCGTGCTCGCCAGTTCGCGTATCCGAATGAACTCACCTTGCATCGCTTGACCCCCTATGACCACCACTGCGGCGGTATGGGGTGGATTGAAGCGAAGGCCCTTCAGGGGTTCGCTAACTGCTGAAAGTCAGTCTTCTTTCCGGCGTTCCTGGCTCACGATATTTGCGAGTTGCCTTCGGCTTGTATGGCCCTGGGGTGTCGTGACGTAGGCCGCGACTCTCCCGCTCGCTTCATAGACCTCAACGCCGGCCGGGGGCCTCTTCTTCATTGCGGCCCACACGTCGGCTGTCTTTGCATCGGGGTGGTCGACCATGTATTTCCGAACGAATCTTCGAATGACGCCAACGGCTCCCGACTTTCTACCGGCTTGAAATCGCTGGCCCAGTCGTGCTCTTGGCAGTAGGCCATCCACTCGCCTGACACCCTGCCACCGCAGGAGCATCCATTCGAGATGGCGAAGCGCCGCTTCCCTTTCGTTGGCACGCGCCGCTGTAAACGCCAGCACCCGACGCTCGGTGAGCTCTGCGTGAATCGGCAGACCTTCCATCGTCGACAGCCAAGCATCGAAGGCCAGCAAATCAAACCCTTGGAAGACGCAGTAGGTACGGAAGAACTCGAGGTCTAGCGGTGTCATGCGGGCACCTTCTTCCGAATGGATCGCACGTTGTCTCTCGGGGGCTGCGTGTCGATGAACTTCGCCCACAACGACATCAGTTCGCGACGCTTCTCGAACAGATCCCCGCGCCGATAGGCTTCTTCTGTTGCGTCGCCAACGGCGTGTGCGAGGGCCATCTCACGAAGCTCCGACGGCGTAGCGGTGCGCTCCGACGTCCAATCGGCGAACGTGCTTCGGAATCCGTGTGGCACGGCCGTTAGCCCCATGCGCCTCATGACTGCGGTCAGCGTCATATCGCTCAACGGCTTGTCGGCCTTGCCGGGAAACACGAGCGGAACGTTCTCGAAGCGCGGCAACGCCTTGATGAGCTTGATCGCCTGCGCGGACAGCGGGATACGGAAGGCTTTGCCCGACTTCATTTTGTCGCCCGGTATCGACCACACGGCCGCCTGAAGATCGATCTCGTCCCACATTGCGAGCCGAACTGCGCCAGATCGGCATACCGTCAGCACGGAGAATTCCAGTGCTCGAGCGCCCATGCCTTCAAATCCGCGAAGGCGTTGCATGAAGGCGTGCATGTCATCGATCGGCACGGCTTCGAAGTGTTCGCGGTTGTTGACCTTCGACGGCTTGGGTAAGGCTCCGTCGAGGTTTCCACGCCACCGGGCGGGGTTCAGTCCCTCGGGGCGATACTCTCGCTGTACGGCATAGGCCAGCACGAGTTCAATCCGGTTGCGGGTGCGTACCGCGGTTTCGTTCTTGGTTGTCCAGATCGGCTCGATGGCGGCGAGCACATCGCCTTTGCTGACGTCCCGGACGTGCTTTGCGCCGAACACCGGATACGCGTAGGCCTCAAGCGTCGACTCCCACTGTGATGCGTGCTTTGCGTTGCGCCACGACGGCCGGTGCTGCTCGATGTAGGCCAGCGCAGTGCGCTTGAACGTCCACTCTATGGCCGACCGATTGACGCGGCGCTCAGCTACGGGGTCAGTGCCATCCTTGATCTTCTGCAGGGTGCTGCGGGCGGAGTCGATGGCCTGCGCCAGAGTGAAGGTCGGGTAGCCGCCGAGGCCAAGCTCAGCTCTCCGCTTGCCGATCATCGTGCGCAGCACCCAGGATCTCGCGCCCGACGGCTTCACCAGCAGGCACAGTCCAGCGACGGTGCCCACAGCGTGTAGCCCGGGCGTGGCAAGACGCTTCACTTCCAGTGCGCCCAGCGCCTTCGCGATCTTCGGCATCTCCGTCCCCCCATAAGTTCCACCAACGAATTATGCGCTTGGATAAGACGGGTTTAGGCAGTGTGATTCGAACTCTAGAGGGGATTGCTCCAGTTTTTGGTGGAACTGAGACAAAGAAAAAGCCCCTGAGAGGGGCTTTTGGCGGAAGCGGTGAGATTCGAACTCACGGAAGGGTTCCCCCTTCGCTGGTTTTCAAGACCAGTGCCTTAAACCGCTCGGCCACGCTTCCAACGGAGCCGGATTGTAGACCGGCATGCTCGTGTCTCCTCGTGGGACACGAGCCCGCGGGGTGCTGCAGTTTCCGGCTCAGCCCGGCTTCATGGCCTGCTCGCAGTCCACCTGAAAAACCTCGCGTGCGTCGCCATCGACGCGCACCGCCGTCAGCTTGCCGCCCCAGACGCAGCCGGTGTCGAGCGACATCAAATCAGGCCGGGTGATCAGGCCCAGCGTCGACCAGTGGCCGAAGGCGATCGGAACGCCGGTGGTGAGTCGGCCCGGAGCTTCGAACCAGGGATAGAACCCGGCGAGTGTGGCCTCGGTGCCTTCCTTGGCCTTGAGGTCCAACGTGCCGTCGGCGCTGCAGAAGCGGATGCGCGTCAGCACGTTCACCGCAAACCGCAGCCGCGCATCACCTTGCAGGCTGGCGTCCCAGCGCGAGGGGTCGTTGCCATACATCACGCGGAGGAAGTCGACCAGCCCGGGCCCGCGCAGCCGCTGCTCCACCTCACCGGCCAGCTGCAGTGTGGTCGCGAGATCCCACTGCGGCGAAACACCGGCATGCACCATCAACCAGCCTTGTTGGTACACCGCCATGCGCTGATGGCGCACCCAGTCGATCAACGCGGGGCGGTCGGGCGCCTGCAGCAGCTCGCCCAGCGTGTCGCTGCGGCCGGCGGGGCGGATGTCGTGCGCCACGGCCAGCAGGTGCAGGTCGTGGTTGCCCAGCAGGCAGGTCGCGGCGTTGCCCAGGGCTTGCAGGCGGCGCACGGTGGCCAGCGAGGCCGGGCCGCGGTTCACGAGATCACCAAGCACATACGCGTGGTCGCGCGAGGGGGAGAAGCCCACTTGCGCGAGCAGCTGCTCCAGCGCGTCGCAGCAGCCTTGCAGGTCACCGATCAGGTAGTTCATGCCGGCATTCTGCGGCCTGTCACTGCCTTGCAGGCTCACTCTGATACGCTTGCCGGCTTCTTGGTACGGTGCGTTCCGGGCGGGCCCCGGTTCATGGACATAGCTCTTCTTGTTTTTCTGATTCTGCTCAACGGCTTGTTTGCCATGTCGGAGATGGCGCTCACCGCGAGCCGCCGGGCGCGGCTGCAAGTGATGGTGGAGGCCGGCGATGCAGGCGCGCAGGTCGCGATGGACCTGCACGAGAACCCGACCAAATTCCTGTCCACGGTGCAGATCGGCATCACGTCGATCGGCGTGCTCAACGGCATCGTCGGCGAGGCGGCGTTCTCGGAGCCGCTGGCCGAGTGGCTGGGCCTCACATTCAGCATGCGGGCCAAGGTGGCCGGCATCACGGCCACTGCGCTGGTGGTGATGTGCATCACCTTCCTCACCATCATCTTCGGCGAGCTGGTGCCCAAGCGGCTGGGCCAGATGTACCCCGAGATCGTGGCGCGCCTGGTGGCGCAGCCGATGGAGTGGCTCTCGCTGATTGCGCGGCCCTTCGTCAAGCTCTTGTCGTGGTGCACCGAGGCCACGCTGCGGCTGATCGGCGTGCGCGGCGGGCCGAATCGGTCGGTGACGGAAGAAGAAATTGCTGCCAGCCTGGAAGAAGGCCTGGACGCCGGTGTGATCGAGGCCCAGGAGCACCAGATGGTGCGCAACGTGTTTCGGCTCGACGACCGGGCGGTGGGCTCGATGATGATCCCGCGCACCGACATCGTCTGGCTCGATGCGGCCGCGCCGATCGAGGATGTGCTCAAGGCCATGGAGCATCAGGAGCACTCGCGCTACCCGGTGTGCCGCGGCGGCCTGAACGACGTGCTTGGCGTGGTGTCGGCACAGACCCTGTTGCAGCAGCTGCTGCAGGGCCAGACCCTGTCGCTCACCGACACGCTGCAGCCGCCGGTGTTCGTACCCGAGACGCTCTCGGGCATGGAGTTGCTCGACCAGTTTCGCGCGTCGAGTGCACAGCTGGTGTTTGTGGTCGACGAATACGGCGAGGTGCAGGGCGTGATCACGGTGCGTGACGTGATGGAAGCCATCACCGGCGAATTCACCACGCCGGCGTCAGACGACGCTTGGGCCATTCAGCGCACCGACGGCAGCTGGCTGTTCGACGGCCTGATCCCTGCGCCCGAGCTGAAGGACCGCTTGAGCCTGAAGGACCTACCCGAGGAAGACCGCGGCCGCTACAACACCCTGGCCGGCATGGTGATGCTGCTGCTGGGCCGCCTGCCGCAGACCACCGACTCGGTGGAGTGGGAGAACTGGCGTTTCGAAGTGGTCGACCTCGACGGCAAGCGCGTCGACAAGGTGCTGGTCACGGCCTTGCAACCGAGCGACGTGCCGGCCTGACGGCGGAGTTCCCGAGTTGTGCCGAGGTGAAGCGCCTCCAGGGAGAGTCATTTCCAATTCAGGTATGAGCCTGGAGCGGTCTGAGATCGGCGACGCGAAGCGAGTCGATCCGTTGTAGACCGAGGCAGTGTAGGGGGCGGGTATTGGATTGCATTTGAGGCCTTTTATGACCGGCTGTTCGGCAAGCG
>Ga0307508_10001037_pt1 | contig 32233 bp, 17 predicted proteins | sample 9_EM_MG_FD_203089 | JGI IMG/M metagenome (GOLD analysis project Ga0307508, IMG submission 203089) | Populus trichocarpa ectomycorrhiza microbial communities from riparian zone in the Pacific Northwest, United States - 9_EM | ecosystem: Host-associated > Plants > Roots > Unclassified | place...
TCTCAATAATGAATTCAACGCCTGGTGTCGCGGCAACGTCCGGTTGTAATGATACGCTTCGATATTTTTTTATACACATAAAGTGTTTTATGCAGCTGCCTGTGAAATGTTACGGGTGTTTTCACGAAGGTGGAAAAAAATAAAGGCTCAAATGGCCGGATTAGTATATCTACTATTGGTGGTGATAAAGACAGTCGATAGGTTTGCATTGTCTACCGTTATCGCATACCCCAACCCTTAATTATTGTAATCGTTACTGCTTGCCTGCATAATTTTTATGCAAAGTATCGTTATGCCCCGAGCCGTTACAGTTCTTATTAAGCGGAAGAATCGTGTCATTTAAAAAACCTTATACTTATGAAGCAATTAAACACTGCCCTTATTTTTCTTTTCCATCAACAATAGTTTTATTAACGGCGGCAGTCGCAGGTACTGTCGTTTTTTTTATCATTAAACCTTCATTTATGAAAAAGAATTACCTATGGCTGCTTAGTGCGGCACTGACAATCAGCGTTGCCGGATTCGGACAGGAGAAGCCTGTTTCGCTGGGAACCACTTCCGGTCTTTTACAGCAGCTCCGCCAACAGGTGAGCGCTACCAGGCAACAGGGTATAACCCGTGTGCAATTAAAGATCAATGCCGCTTCCGTGCTTTCGGCAAAGGTCAATTACCGTCAGACCGTTGGCAACGCCAGCGAATACCTGGCGGGTGAGATTGACCAGGTGCAGGGTTCTTCCTTTTTTATCCAGGCAGAAGGGAATGTGCTCAAAGGAAATATTGTGCTGCGCAGTAGCAAAAAGGCATACGTGTACTATTCGGATGCTACCGGTGCCGCCTATGTTAAAGAAGAAAACATTAACAAGGTGGTTTGTACCGATTTTCCACAGGAACCTGTAGCTGCGCGCAATGCGCCGGCTGCTAACCAGGCGGCCCGTATAGCCGACCTGCAAAGCTATCCGGCGGGCGTTGGCTGCGTACTGCTGGATTTCGACGGCCAGTATGTTGCCGGTACGTTGTGGAACGGCGGCAATCCCATCAACGCAGCGGCCGCCGCTTTATCGGATGCCGAGCAGCTGGAGGCATATGATCTGATCAGCGAGGATTACCGTCCTTTCCGCCTCAATGTTACCACCAGCGAAGCGGTGTACAACACGTATCCCGCCAACCGCCGGATGCGTGTTATTTTTACGCCTACCAATACCGCTGCGCCCGGTGCGGGCGGTGTGGCTTATGTTGGCTCGTTTACCTGGGGCAATGAAACGCCTTGCTGGGTATTCCAGGGCGGTGGAAAATTTTCGGGCGATGCCGGCGCGCATGAAATAGGCCATACGCTCGGACTGGGTCATGATGGCCGTACCAATCCGCAGGAAGAGTATTATGCCGGCCAGGGCAACTGGGCGCCGATTATGGGCGTGGGCTATGGCAAGTCCCTTTCACAATGGAGCAAGGGCGAGTATGCCAATGCCAACAACAAGCAGGATGACATCGCCATTATAGCCGGCAGCTCCAACGGTTTCGGTTACCGTGCCGACGATTATGGCGCGGCACTTTCTACCGCCGGCAAACTTACTATCAATGCTTCGGGCAGCGTGACCAATTCGGGTGTCATAGAGCAGACCGGCGATTTGGACCTGCTTTCCTTTACCACCACCGGCGGCAACGTTAGTTTGACGGTGAATCCCGCCGCCCGGCATGGCGATCTCGATATCATGGCCATTATATACAACAGTTCCGGTGCGGTGGTTACTTATTCGGCCCCCGATGGGTTGCCTGCCAGCATCAATACCTCGCTGGCTGCCGGTACGTATTACCTGGGTGTAACCGGCACGGGCTCCGGCGACCCGGTCACCAACGGGTACAGCAATTACGCCTCGCTGGGCACTTATAGGGTAAGTGGTACCGTTAGCGGTAGCCAGGGCACAACGGCGGCTGTTTTTTATAAGGATTGCAATTACGGCGGCAGCGCTGTGAGCCTGCCTGCCGGTTTGTATACATTAACCCAATTGCAGGGCTATGGTATCCTGAACGATGATATTTCTTCGCTCAAAGTGTCTGCCGGTTACCAGGTACTGCTTTATTGGGATGATAATTTCGGCGGCAGCACCTTAACGGTGAACAGTGATAATTCGTGCCTGGTAGCTGCCGGATGGAATGACAAGGTTTCCTCCCTGAAAATTGTTGCGGCGGCTGCATCCGGCACGCTTATCCAGGCAGAGAGCTACAGCACGATGTCGGGTGTGCAGGCAGAAACGACTACCGATACCGACGGCGGGTTGAACGTGGGTTATATCGAGACGGGCGACTGGATGGCATACAACAGCATCAGCTTCCCGGTGTCGGGTTCGTACCTGGTGGAGTACAGGGTGGCGAGCGAAAGCGGCGGCGGCCGGTTATCGCTCGACCTGGATGGCGGCAGCGCCATCCTCGGCTACCTCGATATACCTTCTACCGGCGGCTGGCAAAACTGGACGACCATCTCGCAGACCGTTACGGTAAGCGCGGGTACCTACAACCTGGGCGTATATGCACAGGCGGGTGGCTGGAACCTGAACTGGGTCCGCATTACCCCGGTTGGAACCAGCGCTGCGGCAGTGGCCGGCAAGAGCGCTATACAGACTTCGGCCATCGTAGGCAACCAGGCCGGGTTTGTATTATACCCGAACCCGGTGAGAGACCAGCTGCACATCGACATGGGTACTAACCTCCCCGACGGTACCATCACTATTTACGATTTGCAGGGACGACCGGTGCTGACCATGAAAGGAAATACAAGGAGCATCAATGTATCCTCACTGCGCCCCGGCGTCTATATGCTGGAGTTCAGCAGCAAGGATAAAAAGATCATTCGCCGGTTTGTAAAATAAACAGGAAAGAAATACAAGAGCCCGCGGGCGGTTACGATAAGTGACCAGCCTGCGGGCTTTGTTAACTATTACCTGTTAGCCAGTCGCTGTTGAGTGGCGGATAAGGGGGATAAATGGCATCGCGGATGTATTTTAATCTCCTGCTAATGTGGAAGCGGTTCTCCTTCAGTATTTCCTCAAAATACCGTAGTAAGTTTGCCCTTATATTCAGCAAACCTGTATTGATTCATGAAGCGTATCGTTTACCTAAGCAATTTTTTACTGTTCACCATAGTAGCGTTGGCCCAGCAAAACAGCCCGGCAGGAAAGATAACCGGCAGGGTATTGGATGATATTTCCAAAAAAGGCGTTGAATATGCCACGATTACCGTGTATAAACCGGGCGATACCAAACCCGTCAACGGGGCTACTTCCAACGAAAAAGGGGTATTTACCATAACCGGCCTGGCATCCGGCCGTTATTCCATTACCGTTGATTTTATCGGGCATGCATCGAAGTTGATCGATTCGCTTGTTATCGCCGATAAGGGTTTGGTGAACGTAGGCGATGTACTGCTCACCAAAAAAGACCAGTTATTGCAGGGCGTAACGGTGACTGCGCAGCGCGGGCTGGTAGAAAACAAAATCGATAAGCTGGTATATAATGCAGAAAGGGACGTTACCTCGCAGGGCGGGATGGCAACGGATGTGCTGAAAAAAGTCCCCATGGTATCGGTGGATGTGGATGGCAACGTGGAGCTGCAGGGCAATAGCAATGTGCGCTTTTTAATTAACGGCAAACCTTCGAGTATTTTTGGTAACAGCATTACCGATGCCTTGCAGAGCATACCAGCAGGACAGATAAAAAGCATTGAAGTAATTACCAGCCCCGGGGCCAAATATGAAGCGGAAGGTTCGGGCGGCATCATTAATATTATTTTGAAAGACAGCCGGGTGCGTGGCATCAACGGCAATATCAACCTCTCTGGCGGCACGCGGCTGGAAAATGGTTCGCTCAACCTGAATGTGCGTAAGAATAATTTTGGTGTCCACGGCTATTTCAGCGGTAATGCACAATTAAAATCCACTACGATTAATGGATTGGACCGGGTATCCTACGATTCTGCCGGTAAGCAAAGCGGCCACCAACTGCAAAACGGGCAGAGCTCTTTTACCCGCAATGGTTTTGAAACCGGGCTTGGATTTGACTGGAGCATCGATAAAAGAAACAGCTTCACCGGCAGCATTGGCATCGACAATTTTGGGAACAACAGCAATGGGTTTGCCAACCAGCAGCAGACGGAGTATGTTTCGGGCGCCGTGGTATCGGATGTGAGCAGCATTCGTTATTCTACCAATCATTTCAGGGGGCAGTCGGTAGACTGGAACCTGAACTATAAAAAAACATTCAGTAAGGAAGACCAGGAGCTGGAGATCAGCTATGAAAGCAGCTTTAGCACCAACCGGTCGTCCTACAGCCAGTACCTGAATCCCCTGTCGGGCGATTCCATCCTGTCGGGATCCAGCAGCAGCAGCAACGGTAAAAACAACTGGACTGATTTTTCGCTGGATTATACACAACCCCTGGGTGAAAAAGTAAAATTGGAGGGAGGTCTCAAGGCCGAGCTCAGCAGAATAAACAGTGTTATTGGTGTTTATTCATTTAATAGTGCGGCTAACCAGTACCTGTACGACAATGCTCAATCCAACGAGCTGGTGTACAACAGAAACGTATATGCAGCCTATACCTCGGCCAGTTTCCCTGTGTTATCATTTCTTGACGTAAAGGCTGGTATCCGGTATGAGCGCACGCATACCAATGCGTATTTCTCAAAGGCATCCGGTGTGAATATACCCGATTATAATACCTGGGCGCCCTCGGTGGTATTCTCGCATACCTTCAACCATGAGCAGACCCTTAAATTAAGCTATTCCCGGCGTATTCACCGGCCGGAGTATCGTTCATTGAATCCTTATGTAAATGCCAGCGATCCTAAGAACCTGAACACGGGTAATCCTTACCTGCTGCCGGAAGCGGGTAACAGGATAGAGCTGGGATACATGAAGTCGTTTGAAAAAGGCGGGTCGCTCAACCTGTCACTTTTCTACCGGCGCTCGGCGCAGGATATACAGCCCTACGTGGTTTATTATCCGTCGTACAAGGCGGGGGATTCGGTGTATACCAATGTATCGGTAACCACCCAGGCGAATATAGGCGTGGAAAACAATTACGGTCTGAACGTTTACGGCTCGGTACCGCTGACGGCGAAGCTGACGATACGTACCAATCTTTTTTTCTTTTACCGGTATATCGTAAACAGCATCGTGCCGGGCAGTATTACCAGTTTTAACTACCGGATGAACATGAACGTCAGCTACCAGTTTAACAACAATTTTATCGCGGAGGCCTTTGGTGATTTCAACTCGCCCCGCAACGAGGTGCAGGGCAAATACCCGTCGTTTACTTCTTACAATATTGCTTTCAGAAAACAGTTCTGGCATAAAAAAGCAAGCATTGGGTTTACTACCACCAATCCATTCAACAAATACGTCAACCAGCCTACGGAGGTCAGCGGCACGGGCTTTGTGCTCAACAGCTTCCGCAAAGTGCCTTACCGCTCTTTCGGCATCAGCTTTACCTGGAAGTTCGGGAAGCTGGAGTTTAAAAAAGAGCCGGAGCAGCACGAGAATAAAATAGGGCAGGACGAGAACTAAAAAATACCCGCTAATAAGGCCCCCATCGTGCTTATTGGGAGAGGAATGCGCCTCCGCTAAGTTCCGGCGTTTATTCCCACCCGAAAAAAGAGTATAAATATTTTTTCCGGGAATGGAAAAAAACACTTTACTTTGTCTACTATATTAGTGGACTAATTAAATAGCCTGCTGATTATTTTAAATGGTAACTGTTAACCACCAGCAGTATACCAGTTCGTTTCGCATTTAAAAACAACTGAAATGAGACTTCCAAAAAAAAGCGGGCCGCACATGGCACGGGTGGTAATTTATTACGCGAATTCTTCCTGCAAGCGTTTCTATTGTTGTTGTTAAAAACATTTTCCCCCATCGTATAGCCCGCCGCGTTCAGCAGCGAAGCTATTACCCTTCTGTATGCATATTTAATGCTTGCGCAACAGCCTGGTGCCGGTAGCGGTATAACCGGTGGTTGGTATGCTGCACATTGTGCCGGCTGTTGCTCAGGTACCCTTATAGTCAGAACCATTTATTAAAGCAATCAAAATTAATTGTATGAAATTTTTTACAGGGCGAAGCGTGATCCTTGCGTTTATCCTTTTGCCCTCTCTTATAACGGCGCAAACACCCATAAAGCCGGTCATCAATTCTGTTGTTACCGGCAAAGTGACCGATGGTAACGCCCCTCTTGAAGGAACTACTGTCCAGATAAAAGGAACCACCAATACCGCCTCCACTGATTTTGAAGGCAACTTTACATTAAAGACAGGGCAGAAACTGCCTTTTACCCTCGTGGTAACCTATATCGGGTACCAGAAGCAGGAAGTGCTGGTCACCGGCGCGCATGTTGACATTGTGCTCCATGCAAATAAAAGCAAACTGGATGAAGTAGTCGTGGTAGGCTATGGCACCCAAAGAAAAAAAGATCTGACCGGTTCCGTGGCAAGCGTTTCGAAAGAAAACCTCAGCCGCCCGGCCTCTTCTTTCGATAATCTTTTACAGGGCGCTGTTGCTGGTGTGGTGGTCAACCAAAGCTCCGGGCAACCGGGTGCAACGGCTACCATCCGGATAAGGGGTGGTAATTCTTTGAGTTTTGGAAATGACCCGTTGTATGTAATCGACGGCTTTATTTATTACAACGATAATAGCCTGACCAATTTAGCGCCCGGCTCGGGAACCGTGCCTGCGGTAAGCGGTGTTTCATCCAATGGCCTGTCTACCATTAATCCTTCCGACATAGAATCGATAGATGTGCTGAAAGATGCTGCCGCCACCGCCATTTATGGGTCACGTGGTGCCAATGGCGTTGTAATTGTGACTACAAAGAGGGGCACCAAAGGCAGTAACAATATATCCTTCAATTCGTCGTACGGTGCACAGTATAATGCTAAACTATTGCCGGTGCTCAACGGACCGCAATGGGCAAAGTTATTTGATGACCTGTACAATGCTACGCCTACTATCCAGGCGGGACTGGCAGCTAATAAGAAACTGATAGACTCTGCCGGCGCAGCCGGGGTTAATGGCGACTGGGCAGGTGCTGCCGTTAGAACGGGCGCCGTACAAAATCACCAGCTGACTATTTTCGGCGGCGACGAGAAATCGCGCTATTCGGTGTCGGGCAATTATTTCAATCAGAAGGGTACTGTGCTGGCCACAGATTTTAAAAGGTATTCAGCCAGGGTGAATTATGAAAAAGAGTATTCCAAAAAACTCAAACTGGCTACCAGCATTTTTGGTAGTAATTCCTCCGAAAATAAACTGACGGGCGCGGCCTATAACGGGATTGGTTTCAGTAACGCGTTTTCTTCCCTCTACCTCGTCAACCCGCTGCAAACGGTGAAAAATGCCGACGGTTCATTTAATACGACCGCGCAACCGGCCATCAATCCCACGCTCAATACCATCAGCGGGCAACAGTTTTCAGACAATTCCATTCTCGATATTGTTTCTACCATCAACCAGACAAAGTTGTTACGCGTGCTGGGTAATTTTTCCGCCGAGTATAAAATAACCCCTGAGCTGGTGGCAAAGTCGACGATTGGAGCAGACCTGTTAAATACGAAGCTCAACTACTATGCACCTTCGTATACCAGCGCCGGCAATGCCGGGGGTACTATCACCGGCTCCGGCTCGGTAGGCACTATTAATTATATAAGCTGGCTGAACGAGAATACCATTACGTATGATCATACATTTAAGGACAAACATTTTCTGAACGTGGTAGCAGGATATACCACGCAGTACCAGAAATCGGAGAATACATTCCTGGCCGGGCAATCTTTTTCTTCCGACGCTACCACCTATAATAACCTGTACAATGCGTCCGCCAATAAAGTGGTAGGCTCCGGCGAGGCCAAACAAACCCGCAACTCATGGCTGGGACGGATTTCTTACTCTTTGCTGCACAGGTACAACCTTACCCTGGCAGCCAGGGCGGATGGCGCATCACCGGCAGGGGCTAATAAAAAATGGGGATTGTTTCCCTCCGTTGGTTTTTCATGGAATATATCCGACGAAGCCTTCTTTAAGAAATTAGATAACACGGTCAATAACCTGAAATTGCGGCTGACGGCCGGCCGTGTAGGCAATGCCAATTTCCCGGCATACAGTTCACTGGCTACCATTACTTCTTATGGCTATTATTTTGGCAGCCCGCTTACCGGCACCAATGGCCTGGCGCCCTCCCAGCTGTCAAATCCTGATTTAACCTGGGAAACCACCACGCAGTATAATGCAGGCGTAGACCTGGGCTTGTTTAAGAACAGGATTACGGTAACCGCCGACGTATATTATAAAAAGACCACGAACCTGTTTATCAGCGGCTCAGGGCTCGTGCCATTGTCATCAGGCTATGCGTCGGCATCGGAAAATATCGGCAGCCTGGAAAATAAAGGCGTTGAGCTTACCCTCAATACGGATAATATCCGGACAAAAAATTTCACCTGGCGCTCGACACTGATTTATGCCGCCAATGCCAATAAGGTATTGAGCCTGGGTCCCAGCGAATCTTTTTTCCCGGTAGCGCCCACCGGGCAGGTATCGCCGGTGATTGTTAAAGTAGGGTTGCCGGTAGGCACTTTCTGGGGATACAATACCAACGGTCTTTTAACGACTGCGGATGTATACGGCGGCAAACGGGCTCCCGTGCTGGCCGGGGTATCGCAGGTAACCGGCGATCGGAAATATGTAGACACGAATGGCGACGGTGTGGTAACCACCGCGGATAAGCACGACCTGGGCAACGCGCAGCCGAAGTTTACCGCCAGCTTCAATAACACCGTTACCTGGAAAAACGTCGATCTGTCTGTTTTCTTCCAGGGTTCATTCGGTAATAAAATATTCAATCTTTTGCAGCAGCAGCTGGAAAAGACCACCACTACGCAAAATGTATCGATGGTGCTGCTGGACCGCTGGGATTCTGTTGCCAATCCAAACGGCAGGTTCCCGAAAGTGGTAAATGCACCGGTGGTACAGGTGGCCGATACGTATATCGAAGACGGGTCTTATCTGAGATTGAAAAACGTTACCCTCGGGTACAATTTCTCCAAAGACCTCGCGGCGAAAATCCTCGCCAAACAAATCAGGGTATACGTTTCCGTTCAAAACCTGCTCACCATCACAAAATATAAAGGGCTTGATCCGGAAGCGAATTTCTATGATCAGAATAACCTGCAGCCCGGTATCGACTTTGGGGTGTACCCTAATTACCGGACATACACCGTAGGTGTTAATGTTACTTTTTAATGACGGCAAATAATAACAGCGCAATGAAAAATAAAGCAATAATAACAGCTGCCGCGGCCATGGGCATTCTTATAGGGTCCTGCACGAAGCTGGATGAGTCACCCCAGGGAAGCTTAACGCAGGATAACTTTTACCAAACGCAAAGTGATGCCGTAGCGGCCGTAACGGCGGTATACAGCACATTGACGACGGATATTAATAATGATTTCCCGGTTTACGGGCGCAACCTCAACCTTATCGTGGATAATACCAGCGATAACCAGGTGTACAGCCCTTCAAATACCAACCCCGATGTGCGGGCCCTGGGCACCGCTACCTATGTAAGCACCAACGACCGGGTGCGCAAAATTTATGCGCAGCTGTATTGGGGCATCAACAAAGCCAATGTCGCCATCGATAAAATACCCACCATCCCGGCGGCGCAGTTTGTAGACCCGGCGCATACGGCAGCCAGCCTGGTAAACGAGGCAAAGTTTATCAGGGCCTTGTTGTATTTCGACCTGGTCCGTTTGTATGGCAACGTGCCCCTGCTGCTGCACGACCAGTCTACGGTCACGGAAGCCGGCATGCTGGTCGATCGCACCCCAAAGGAAACGGTATACCAGCAGATCATAGCGGATCTTGATTCGGCCACAAGCTTGCCCACCAGCTATACCGGCGCCAACATTGGCCGGGTAACCGGTGGCGCAGCCCATGCGCTGCTGGCCAAAGTATATATCACCCGCCAGGAATGGGCCAGGGCGGTAACGGAGCTTAAAAAAGTGATTACAGCCGGCACCGCCAACCTGGCAAGCGCCACTACGGGGGCTTATGGATATGATCTCTTTCCCAAATTTTCTGACGCCTTTCAGGCCGCTGCCAAAAACGGGAAGGAGCACATTTTTTCCGCACAGTTCAACGGAACTACCGGCGGGTTCACCAGCACCAATACGCTGAGCTCGTTTACCTGGAGTAATTCGGCTTATACCGCCGACATTCCCGCCGATAAAAGCGTGGTGGAGCTGTTTGATATAACAGACCAGCGCCGTTCGGCTACCTTTTACGATTCATTGTTCAATCAATCCACCGGCAAATGGGTTAAATGGCCTTTTGCCAACTTTCTGAAGTTTGTTGATCAAAGTACCGGTTTTGTCACTGCCCTGCAAGGCAACCAGGGCGCCAACAGCAAGCTGAATTTCCCGGTAATACGCTATTCGGAAGTATTGCTGTTGTATGCCGAAGCATTAAACGAATTAAACGGCGGGCCGACGCCTGATGCCTATGCGGCGATTAATATCGTACACGGAAGGGCTTACAGCTCATATACCTCCGGCGGAAACTATACCGACCATACGTATGACCTTACGCCCGGCCTCAGTCAACAGGCTTTCCGCGATGCCGTTTTTATAGAAAGAAGAAAAGAGTTCATCCAGGAAAGCCAACGTTGGTTTGACCTGGTGCGCAGAACGGATTTGGGTCCCGGGCAGTATTACCTGAAATCGGTGTATGCCATGCCGGGTAATCCGAAATCGGCGGCAACGTTAAAGGACACCCTGTTTCCTATACCGCAAACCGAAATCGATTTGTATGGCGGCAAGAATCCCAATTTCCAGCAAAACCCGGGATGGTAAGCATCCCGGCATAGATACCCGTTGTTTCACCTTAATAATAAATAAAAAAATGAATCATAAAGCATCTCATCTGTTGCAGACAGCCGTTGCTGCCGGATTGTTACTGGCGTTTACCGGCCGGGCAAAAGCGCAGTCGCCGGCCGAACAGCCTTTCCAGGGCGTAATCGGTAAAACATTAAAAGACTCAAAAGAATGGTGGGCGAAGCCCGCCAGCGCACCGGCCGGCGCGCCCAATGTGGTATGGATACTGATAGACGATGTGGGCTTTGGCGCATCGAGCGCGTTTGGCGGCCTTATCCGTACCCCTACGCTCGATAGCCTGGCAAATAATGGTCTTCGCTATACGAACTTTCATACGGCGGCTATCTGCGCACCTACCCGCTCGGCATTGCTTACCGGCCGCAACAGCCATTTTGTGCATGAAGGCGGTTTTTCGCATATAGCATTGTCGGCAGGTTTCCCCGGCTACGATGGAAGGATACCTTCCAAAGATGGCACCATTGCCGAAATATTACGGGACAACGGGTACAACACGTTTGCCGTGGGTAAATATGGCCTGACGCCCGACGAGGACGCTACCGACGTGGGGCCCTTTGATCGCTGGCCTGGCGGAAAAGGTTTTGAGCACTTTTTTGGTTTTCTCGGTTCGGCAACCGACCAGTATAAGCCGGACCTGGTGGAAGACAACGCCCATGTTACGTCCGACGGCCGTCATTTAAGCGAACAGATCACCGATAAGGCCATTAGCTATATTGCCCGCCAGCAAAAACTGGCGCCGGGTAAGCCCTTCTTTTTATATTATGCTCCCGGCGCCACGCATTCGCCGCACCAGGTAGATAAATACTGGAGCGATCAATACAAGGGAAAGTTTGACGGCGGCTGGGACGTATACCGCGAAGCCGTGCTGGCCAACCAGAAGCGCCTGGGTATTATACCTGCCTATGCACAGCTGCCGCCGCGCAATCCAAGGGTGCAGGAATGGGATACGCTGACTGCGGACCAGAAGAAACTGTTCACCCGGTTTTTCGAAGTATATGCGGGGTATCTTACGTATACCGATTACCAGATAGGCCGCGTTGTCAATTACCTGAAAGAAAACGCCTTGCTCGACAATACGATCGTGTATGTCATCATCGGCGATAACGGCGCCAGTAAAGAAGGCACCCGCGAAGGCGTGATAACCCCGCGCACCAACCCGGCGCGCACCAAAACGGAAGAAGACTTTTTAAAAACCAATCTTATCAATATCGATTCTATCGGTACCGCCGCAGGCGCTACCAATTATCCTTTGGGCTGGGCGCAGGCGGCCAATACGCCTTTCCGCCAATGGAAGCAGGATGCCGATGCCGAAGGCGGAACGCATAACCCGCTGATCGTATTCAATCCCAAATCCATTAAGGATAAGGGCAGCATTCGCGGCCAGTACGGGTATGTGAGCGACCTGCTGCCCACTACGCTGGAATTTGCCGGTATCAAAGTGCCGGAATACATAAGAGGCATCCGGCAGGATTCCATACAGGGCATCTCCTTGCTGTATTCCTTTAACGATGCCAAAGCCGCTTCAAGGCACCTGGTGCAGCACTATTATATTTTCGGCTCCCGTTCTGTTTATTACAACGGCTGGAAAGCTACTGCCGCCCACCACCCGGATAATGTCGATTTTGATTTTAAACCGGGCGAAACGGTTGCCGATAAAAGTTTCGATGAGGACGAATGGCAGCTGTACAATCTGAATGAAGACTTTAACGAGCGGGTGAACCTGGCCAAAAAATACCCTGAGAAGCTGGCGGAGCTAAAGAAAATCTTCGATGAGCAGGCGGAGAAAAATCATCTCTACCCGTTGATCGACTGGTATGATGTAAATAATAAAAGAATACACCATCCCAACGGCAGCGACACGCAGGGGCCGATTAAATAATGGATTGTTCAATTGATAAAAGAGGTTTTATGATATTCAATGACGTTACCATCCTTTCAAAAAAAATATTGGTGGGATTCCTGATCTACATCATTCCGCTGACTATCGTTGCCGGCGGCCTGTGGCTAATCAGAATTTTATTAACCAGGTAAAATATACCATTATGCCGATTGACAAAACACTTGCGCGAAAAATAACCAAAGACATTTCAGTCAGCTTGCTGCTGTATGCGTTGCCCGTGACGGTATTGTTCCTTTATTTCGCCCTAAAAGGCGAAACACCCTGGGTGAACAATACGCATACGCCCGCTGCGGTAAACGTTCCCGCGTTCCTGAAGTTCCTGACGCCGGTATTTAAGAATATACATTCCTGGGGTTTCATCGTAATCGCGCTGGTAGTGGGCGCAGCCGAGTTTGCCCTTGGGCTGTATGACAACAAATGGACGAAATCTGAGCGCACCATCGATATCGTTTGTTTCCTGGCGCCGAAGCTTTTGCTGCCGCCTGTGACGGGGTATTTCAGCCTGAAGCTGCTACCCTGGCTGCTGCCGGGGCTTGCCAACCAGTTTTCGTGGATTCCCTTCTGGGCAGGTTTTTTTATCATTGCGGTGGCCGACGATCTTACACAGTACTGGTACCACCGGCTGCACCACCAGTTGCCTTTCCTATGGCGTTTTCATCGTACGCACCATTCCGCCCCCTATATGGGTATGGCCATGGCCGGCCGGCAGAATTTTATTTATACCGCTTTCTTTTCGCAGATATACCTTACGGCTACACTGGTATACCTGGGGCTCGGCCTTCCTGCATTGTTTGTGACCGTTATTAAATCTTTTATCACCCTTTCGGCGCATTCCAGCATTCCCTGGGATAAGCCATTTTACAAGTACAGGGTACTGCATCCTGTGGCCTGGGTGCTCGAACGGCTCATTTCAACTCCTGCCACGCATCAGAGTCATCATGCCGATACGGTGGATGATGGTGTGGGGAACTATAAAGGGAATTTCGGTAATATGTTCTTCTTATGGGATATCATTTTCAAGACCGGCATCATTACCCGCCGATACCCTACAACCTTCGGCATTAAGTTTTACAAGCAGGAGGAATGGTACGCACAGTTCCTATGGCCCATTTTTAAATCGAAAAAGCCGGGCAGCGAACTGGCTGCCAACGGCCCCGAAGTGGGCGACGAAATACCCGAAACTGCTTTGTATTATGAAGAGGATTTTGTGCCGCGTCCACAGGAATTGGAAAAAGTGGCTTACCAGGGCTTGTCTAACAATTAAATTAAATAAACCAGCATGCAACGATTCATTTTGAAGAATACCCACTTGTTATATTCATTGGCATTTATTTTCACGGCTTCCGCTGCCATCGGCCAAACCGCGCCTGCTTACCAGGGTGTGGTAGGCAAAACGCTTGCGGAATCCAAAGAGTGGTGGCCCAATCCCGTTACCGCGCCCAAAGGGGCCCCCAACGTAGTATGGATATTACTCGACGATGTAGGTTACGGCGCTTCCAGCGCTTTCGGCGGGTTGATCCGCACACCGGTATTCGATAGCCTGGCCAATAACGGCCTTCGCTATACTAATTTTCATACGGCGGCTATCTGCGCGCCCACGCGCGCGGCGCTGCTCACCGGGCGCAATTCGCATTATGTGCATGTGGGCGGTTTTTCTCATACTGTTTTATCGGCGGGCTTTCCCGGCTGGGATGGCCGTATTCCGTCGGATAAGGGCACCGTTGCGGAAATTTTGCGCGACAACGGCTACAATACCTTCGCCGTTGGCAAATATGGCGTAACGCCTGATGAAGAGGCCACCGATGCCGGTCCTTTCGACCGCTGGCCGTTGGGAAAAGGATTTGAGCATTTCTTTGGTTTCCTGGGCTCGCAAACAGACCAGTACACACCCGACCTGGTGGAAGACAACGCGCATGTGAAACCCGACGGGCGGCACCTGAGCGATCAAATCACCGATAAGGCGATCAGCTATATTTCCAAACAGCAAAAGGCGGCGCCCGGTAAACCTTTCTTTTTGTATTATGCTCCCGCGGCCGTACATGCACCGCACCAGGTAGACAGTTCATGGAGCAATGCCTACAAGGGACAATTTGACGAGGGCTGGGATGTTTATCGTGAAAGGGTAATCGCCAACCAGGTTAAGCTGGGGGTGGTGCCTGCCACTGCCGCATTGCCCGACAGAAACACGGCCATACCCGCATGGAACACGCTAAGCCCCGATCAAAAGAAAGTATATGCCCGGTTTATGGAAGTATACGCCGGCTATCTTACCTACACCGACTACACGATAGGGCGATTGGTGAATTATCTGAAACAATCCAACCTGCTCGACAATACCGTGATATTCGTAATGATTGGCGATAACGGCGCTAGTAAAGAAGGTACTTACCAGGGTGTTATCAGCCGGGGTACTTTTGCGCCGGGCGGAACAGAAGAAAAACAATTGCAGGACAACCTTAGCAAAATAGGGGAGATTGGCACACCCTCCGGAAAAAACACCAACTACCCCCTGGGTTGGGCACAAGCCACCAATGCGCCGTTTAAATACTGGAAACAGGATGCCAATGCAGAAGGCGGTACGCACAATCCTTTGATCGTTTTTTACCCGAAAGGCATTACCGAAAAGGGCGGCATAAGAGCGCAGTACAGCCATGTTATCGATGTGCTTCCCACCACGCTTGATATCGTGGGCATCAAACTTCCCGCCAATATCAGGGGCATAAAGCAGGATACGCTCCAGGGCGTGTCTTTATTTGCTTCGCTCAGCAATGGTAAGGCGCCTTCGCTGCATCATGTACAGCACTACTATATTTTCGGCGCCCGCTCCATTTATAAAGATGGCTGGAAAGCCGGAACACTACACCACCCCGATATACTGGACCTGGCCGGTACAACACCGGGCAAAGCCGCACCGGCAGCAGCAAGGGATTGGAATAAAGACGTTTGGGAATTATACAACCTGAACGATGATTTCAATGAACGCATTGACCTGGCAAAGAAATACCCGGAGAAACTGGAAGAGCTGAAAAAACTGTTCGACGAACAGGCCAGGAAAAACAATGTGTATCCTTTGATAGACTGGCAGGACGTGTTTCAGCGAAAGATTCACAATACCGCCGGCACAAAAACCCAAACGCTCCAGCAAATGGCGGAGAAACTGACCAATGAAGGAAATAAAGACAGCCATTAATGTACATCGTTCAATAATGAACGAAGACGCGCTGGTAAAGGTAAAATAGCGATATTTGTCTCCTGTATTATGAATCAAAAGAAGTCATGTATGCGTGTGCTGAAGGTAGTATGTTATTGTATGCTGGTTTGCATCCTGTTTGCCTTTGTTGAAAAAGGAACAATACAGGTATTCGTGTTCAACAGCACTGCCGATACGACCCTGCCGGACACGCATATTTCATGCAGACCGCCTTCGCGCGCGGTGGCATTGCGAACGGACTACAAACAACCCGCCGGCAAAGCAGCCGGCGGGTATGCTGATATGGTGTTGGTCAAAGGCGGCTCTTTTACCATGGGCAGTGCTGATTTTGCCGATGCGCTGCCTTTGCATAGCGTAACGGTAGGCAGCTTTTGGATGGATGAGCACGAGGTGACCAATGCGCAGTTTGCCGCATTTGTAAAAGCAACCGGGTATATTACCATAGCGGAAAGAAAATTAAACCCCGCCGACTTTCCGGGCGTGCCTGCCGATAAGCTGGTACCGGGTTCGGCCGTATTTACACCGCCGGCGCAAAAGGTATCGCTCGATAATTCGTTACAATGGTGGCAGTATGTGCCCGGCGCCAGCTGGAAGCACCCGAAAGGACCGGCAAGTGATTTAAAAGGAAAGCGAAACGACCCGGCGGTACAGGTATGTTATACAGATGCGGCGGCGTATGCCAAATGGGCGGGTAAACGCTTGCCTACGGAAGCTGAATGGGAATATGCGGCCGATGCCGGTAAAGCCCATCAAAAATATTATTGGGGCAATGAATTGAAACCCGGCGGGAAATGGGTGGCCAATATTTTCCAGGGCAGTTTTCCGGAGGGCAATACGGCCGAAGACGGGTACAGCACCCTGGCGCCGGTAAAATCATTTCCCCCCAATGCCTGGGGCTTGTACGATATGGAAGGCAATGTGTGGGAATGGTGCAGCGATTTGTACCGCCCCGATTATTATAAAAACAGCCCGGCAATCAATCCCCGGGGGCCGGGCAGTAGTTATGATCCGGATGAGCCCGGCGCAGAAAAACATGTGCAGCGCGGTGGTTCATTTTTATGCAGCGATGCCTATTGCATCCGTTACAAGGCCGGCAGCCGGGGTAAGGGAGAAACAAACAGCGCCGGCAATAACCTGGGATTTCGCTGTGTAAAGGATATAAAAAAATAGGTAAATACCAGCTAGAAGCCCGTGGCTTTCCTTGCTACCATAATGAGCCGGGGCGATTTTTTGACATCATAGCTGCCCAGCTGGTAATCGCCGTATACTTCCTGCACCTGCAGGTGGTGAAAGGAGAACATATCATTAAAATCACCGAGGCTGAACTTGGCCACTTTTTCGGTAAACCCCAGCGGGTGCTCCAGCTGCTCATCTTCCACGATTATCTTTTTATGAAAATGGGTTTCGTCGAACCATTTGGTAAGGTAGTAGTTGACGCCGTCAACTTCCTTTTCCATTTTATGCACCAGGTGGTCTTCGGCATAATGCACGTTGAGGTAGTCGAGTACCACGGTGCCGCCGGGCTTCAGTGAGTGGGCGATGGTGCGGACAACGTTATAATGTTCCCGCTCGGTGCGGAAATAGCCGAAGCTGGTAAAGAAATTAAAGGCGAAATCGAAATAATTGACCCAAAAGGGCAGGCGCATATCGTGCTGGAAGAAATGCAGGGTATCGTTTTCATACTGCCGGGCATACCCGATGCTGGCGGGCGATAAATCGATGCCCGTTACGTCGTAACCCGCTGCGGCCATCATCCGGGAATGGCGGCCCCGCCCACAGGCTATATCGAGCATCCGTGCCCCGCCTGGCGGATGTAACCGGTTCAATAGCAAATGAATAAAGGCGGCAGCTTCTTTTTCATCCCTGTTGAAATACAGTTGGTGGTAATAGGGAGAGTCAAACCATTCTTTAAACCATGATCCGGAGGCGGGCATACCTTAACTTTCACCAAAAGTAGGGCGGAAAACGGTATAAACCCTTATTTTCGCAGTTGAGTAAATACAAGATAACCGTGGCATTGATTAAAAGTATATCAGGTATCAGGGGTACCATCGGCGGGCAGACAAGCGAAAACCTGACTCCCTTAGACATCGTAAAATTTGCAGCCGCTTATGGCAGCTGGCTCATAAAACAGGGATCAGCGCCCAGGGTCGTAATAGGCCGCGACGGCCGTATCAGCGGCGATATGGTCAATAGCCTGGTGGTCAATACCCTGCTGGGTTTAGGCCTGCAGGTGATAGACCTGGGGCTTAGCACTACGCCTACCGTGGAGCTGGCCGTAAAATGGGAAAAAGCGGGCGGCGGCATCATCATTACCGCCAGCCATAACCCCAAAGAATGGAATGCGCTTAAATTACTGAACAGCGAGGGTGAGTTTCTGAATGCGGCCGATGGCGATATCGTGCTGAAGCTGGCTGCGGCGCAGAATTTTACCTTTGCCGGTGTTGATAAGCTGGGGCAGTACACGCTCCAGGCGAATACCCTGCAGAAACATATTGATGCGGTGGTCAACTATCCCCTGGTGGATGTAGCCGCCATCCGGGCCAAGAGCTACAAGGTAGTGGTGGATGTGGTTAATTCTACCGGCGCCCTGTTTATGCCGCCCCTGCTGAAGTCATTGGGCGTGGAAGACGTGATTGTATTAAACGGCGAGGTAAACGGCCGTTTTGCCCATAACCCCGAGCCTTTGCCGGAAAACCTGGTGGCGCTGAGCGCGGAAGTAAAAAAGCAACATGCTTCTTTTGGTATTGCCGTAGACCCCGATGTGGACAGGCTTTGCTTTGTATGCGAAGACGGCAGCATGTTTGGCGAAGAATATACCCTGGTAGCCGTGGCGGATTATGTTTTGAGCAAGCGAAAAGGCAATACGGTATCGAATATGTCGTCTACCAAGGCCCTGAAGGAAATCACCCTGAAACATGGCGGCGAATATTTTCCCTCGGCCGTAGGCGAGGTGAACGTGGTAAACCGGATGAAAGAGGTGAATGCCGTTATCGGCGGCGAGGGCAACGGCGGTATCATCGTGCCCGACCTGCATTATGGCCGGGATGCGCTTATCGGCACCGGCTTGTTTCTGAGTGCGCTGGCACAGCATAAAAACGGGTTGAAATCGTTCCGCAGCCGTTACCCCGATTATTTTATCTCCAAGAACAAGATAGAGCTGGAAAATGGTCTCGATGTAAAAGAGATTTTCGAGAAAATCAAAAAGAAATACCAGCGCCAGCCGGTCAATACAGAAGACGGGCTGAAAATTGAATTCGACAACGATTGGGTGCATCTCCGCACATCCAATACCGAGCCTATCATCCGCATTTATGCCGAAAGCAATTTCGAGACAACGGCGAATAATATTGCGCTGCGGCTGATAAAGGATATTAAAGAGAGTATATAGGAAAGCTGCGGGCTGGCTGTTTCATCCCTTATATTGAACGGTTTATGTCCGGCAGGGCTGGATTGGTATAAATGCCTCTTCCGTTCGTGGCCGGGCCCTGCTTACATTCGTTCGTTTCTGTATCTTTGCGCCGCCCTTTCAAATCAACCAAATGCCGCTTTGGCTGTTGTGGTTAATGGCTCAAAACCCTTGTTTGTAAGATGGACAGAATTTATTTCGACAATGCCGCTACCACCACCCTCGATGCCCGGGTGCTGGAGGCGATGATGCCCTATTTAACGGAAAAATTCGGCAATCCTTCCTCTATCTATTCGTATGGAAGGGAAAGCCGCCTGGCAATAGAGAATGCGCGGAAAAGCGTCGCTAAAATCCTCAATGCCCACCCGGCGGAGATCTTCTTCACTTCGGGTGGTACGGAAAGCAGTAATACGGCCATTACGGCGGCAGTGCGCGATTTGGGTTGCCGTCATATCATATCATCCCCGCTTGAACACCATGCCACGCTGCACTCGGTAGAGCACCTGCATGCCATCGGCGAGGTGAAGCTGAGCTGGGTAAATGTATTGCCGGACGGGCATATCGACCTTGCCGACCTGGAAAGGTTGTTGGCGGAAAGCGATGAAAAATGCCTGGTGTCGCTCATGCATGCCAACAACGAGATTGGCAACCTGCTGGATATTCATGCGGTGGGCAATCTCTGCAAAAAATACAATGCTATTTTTCATTCCGATACCGTGCAAACGGTAGGGCATTACCCCTTTGATTTGAGAAATACGCCCGTTCACTTTATTACCGGCGCCGGGCACAAGTTTCACGGACCCAAGGGTGTGGGCATCCTGTACATCAATGAAAACGTGCGCATACGTCCGTATATACATGGCGGGTCGCAGGAGCGCAATATGCGGGCAGGTACCGAGAATCTTTATGGTATCGTTGGTTTTGCGCGGGCGCTGGAACTGGCCACGCAGCAATATGAAAAAGACAGCGCCTACATACAGGGGCTAAAGCTTTATATGGCAGAGCAGCTGAAGCAGCACATGAAAGGCATATCGTTTAATGGCGATACGTTTGGCAAAAGCCTGTACACCGTGTTGAACGTGTCTTTTCCCAAGACGGAGAAATCGGAAATGATCTTATTTAACCTCGATATCAATAATATCTGCGCTTCGGGCGGCAGCGCCTGCACCAGCGGAGCCGATCAGGGTTCACACGTGATACGTGCCATTCATAATAATCCCAACCATGTGGCTGTAAGGTTTTCTTTTTGCAAGAGCAATACCACGGAAGAGATAGATGCGGTGGTGAGTAAGCTGAAAGAGATGGTTTAACAGTTAGCTATTTCGTTTCATAGCTGTATTCCACCTTGCCCAGCAATTGTTTTTGTTTGCTGTAACAGGCATCCTGTTGTTTCAGGCCGGTTGCATTGTAGGAATACCTCCATGTCTGGTATTCATTGGAGCCTTCGGGCACAATGAGCATTTGCGTGAGCTGATTGGCATCGTTGTATTCAAAAATGTATTCAGGCAGTATGCGGTTGGCTTTTTTGCTGTAGCGGGCTACATCGGTGAGCCGGTTTTTATCGTCGTAATAGTAAAACGTGCTGCCCAGGCTTAGCCGGTTGCGGGTTACTTTCTCTTCGCCGGGATTTCCTTTTTCGTCGGCTTCAAAAGATACATAGGTCGTATCGTTACCGTTTTTTATTTTGACCATGCGGGATGGTTTGCCGGTGGCATTCCAGGTCCACAGGTGCGTTTCCGTTTGTGCAGGGTCGTTTTTGGGTACCGATTTGTTGCTGATAGAAGCTATCTGCCCGGCGGCGTCGTAGGTATATTCGGTGCGGGTGACGATATCGGTAGTACTGTCTACCGTAACGAGGAGCGAGCCTCCCAGGCTATAATAGGCTTTGAGCCATGATTCGCCTGCTTCGGGCGCTTTGGTATAGGTCACCACCAGGTTTTGTGCAGGATAAACGGTTTGCCGGAGGCTGACCGCAGCACCAGCGGGAATGCTGGGGTCGGCGGAGGGGGCTACACGCACTTCCGTGACCTGGTTGGTCCGGAGAATACGGTAACCTGCGCTGATTTGCGCCGTTACCACAATGTCTTTATAATAGTACTGGGCCCGGCAAAAGCTGCCGGGAGCAATACCCGCCAGCAGCGCTGAAACGGTGTATACCAGGTATTTAATGCACATTTTGTTCATAAGTCGTAATAACGAAAAACCCCCGCGAAGTAATGTATTTTATGGTAATAAAAATTTGTAATTATTTTTAAGCAAATTTCATGCATTGTCCCACAACAAGGAAAGGGCCGAAAAGGTCTGTTTAAACTGTCATACGGAGCTTATCGGCCGCTACTGCCATGCCTGCGGCCAGGAGAACCTGGAGCCACGGGAGAACCTCTGGCACCTCATTACTCATTACGCGTACGACATCACCCATTTCGACGGAAAGTTCTTCAGCACCCTTAAATACCTGCTGATTCGCCCGGGCCATCTGCCGGGTGAATACCTGAAAGGGAAAAGGGCCAGCTACCTGCACCCCATCAGAATGTATGTGTTTACCTCTGCCATTTTCTTCCTGATCGTTTTTTCGATGTTCCACCTGGAGGACCATGCGGAAGGCAAACACGGCGGCAAAAAAAGCGATACGCTGCATATTGCCGGCATTAACCTGACAGGCGCCGAACTGCGGCAGCGGGCGCTTAAAAACGCTGAAACAAAGGAGGACTCTGCTGCTATCCTGGATGGCCTGGGAGCGCTGGAGGAGAACCATATCATCGTGCCGGCAGACTCTTCGGCAGCTGCTTCCAGGGACTCTTCCGGATTGTCCAGACCTTCAGGGGCGAACGGGAAGCGCAAAAAAGAGATGGTCAATTTCGGCGTTACCAAAACAAAGTTTGAAACGGTAGCGGCCTATGACTCAGCGCAGCTGGCACTACCGCCCGATAAGCGGGACGGCTGGATAGGGCGGCGGGTGAACCGCAGGAACATAGAAGTATGGAGCAAATATGACGGCGATGCGGATCTCATTTTGAAAGCCTGGCTTATCAAGTTTACCCATACCATCCCGCAACTATTGTTTCTTTCACTCCCCCTGTTTTCGTTTTTATTGTGGCTGTTGTATATCCGCCGGAACAAAAAGTATTTCTATACAGGACATGTTATTTTTTCACTTTACCTGTATATATTTTATTTCATTGCCTACCTGCTGTTTTTCAGCCTCCAGGCGCTGAATGACTCCACCGGCTGGCGGCTTTGGTGGTGGGTAGAGCTGGTGCTGTGGCTGTATATGCTGTACTATATGTATAAGGCTATGCGCAATTTTTACCAGCAGCGGCGGTTTAAAACTTTTGTCAAACTGATGTTGCTAAGCTTTGCCTCATTGGTTGTCATCATATTTTTGTTTGTGGTATTCATGATGTTTTCGGCGTTCACGGTTTAATTCATTTAAATTACGGCTATGCAACAGCAGGATTTGGCCACGGCCTTTTTACGGTTAGCGGGTATTATGGACGACTTGCGGGAGCAATGCCCGTGGGACAGGAAGCAGACCATCCAGTCGCTCCGGCAGCTGACCATTGAAGAAACCTTTGAGCTGGCAGACGCTATTACGGAGGAAGACTGGAAAGGTATCCGCGAAGAGCTGGGCGATGTATTGCTACACATCCTTTTTTATGCCAAAATTGGCAGCGAGCAGGGAAAGTTTACCTTGCAGGAAGTGATCGAAGGCATTTGCCATAAGCTGATTGTACGACATCCGCATATTTACGGCGACCCGGCTAACGGGGGCGAAAAAGTGCAGGTAAACGACGAAGAAGATGTTAAAAGGAACTGGGAAAAGCTTAAGCTCAAAGAAGGAAAGACGTCGGTATTAAGCGGGGTGCCGCGCTCGATGCCGGCCCTGGTAAAGGCCATGCGTCTGCAGGAAAAAGCCAAACAGGTTGGTTTTGAATGGGAAAACAAGGAACAGGTATGGGCTAAAGTGGAGGAGGAAATGCAGGAGCTGAAAGAGGCCGAGCAACTGAACAGTCCCGTCAAAACGGAAGAGGAGATGGGCGACCTGTTCTTTTCGCTCATCAATTACGCACGGTTTTTGCAGGTAGATGCCGAGAACGCGCTGGAAAAAACCAATAAAAAGTTCATCTACCGCTTTACAAAAATGGAGGAGGAGGCGGCTTCCCGGCACCGTATGCTGGCCGATATGAGCCTGGCAGAAATGGACGCCATCTGGGACAGCGTCAAAAAGCAAACCCCTGGATATTGAAAAATTTCATACAGCAGGTTGTACGTAAGAATATTTTTTTCCTGTTAGGCGCAGGATGGTTACTTACTATTGCCTTTATCATCGATAATTACTGGTATTCTTCTTCCTCTATCCGCTACCTGCGCACCCATATAGAAAAGGATATACAGCGGGAGGAGAAAAGCTTCGACCAGTTCCTGATGGATACGGCGCTTCTCAGGAAACTGTCTACCCAATCGTATTCCGAAAGGGAAATGCTGCAGTATACCAATACCGATAAAACGCCTTACTGCATTTTCCTGTATAACTATGACGAATATGGTAACCTCGATTTGCTGTACTGGAATACCCAGTTGGTGCTGCTGGGCAATGACGTGCTCTTAAGCAAGGAATCGAATAAAATAGTCAACCAGCCCAGCGGGCAATACGAGTTTATCCGCCGGCAGGTAACCATCGCCAATGGCCAGAAGCTAACGGCCGTGGCGCTGATACCCGTGCACCGGGAATATTACCTTGAAGTCACGAACCTCAAAAAGGAGTTTATCGGTTACCCGCAGGCGGATAAAAACCTTACCATGACCGATCGCGCTACCGACTATCCCGTCAGAAGCACGGTGGGTAAAACGCTTTTTTACCTGCAGATGCCAACGCTGTCGGAAAAAGACGATACCAATTGGCTTACGGTCACCCTTAATATCATCGCCATCGTGCTGATGCTGATAGTAGTGCATAATACGGCGCACTATTTTTCCATCACTTACGGCTACCTGGCAGGCATTTCCTTCCTGGTAGGCACGATTGTATTCCTGCGGGGGCTTACCTATTTTTTCCCGGCCCTGCTCAATGTGCGGCAGTACGATATTTTCGACCCCACCATTTACAGCTCCAGCCGGGTGTTGAATTCGCTGGGCGATTTGCTTATCAACGCCTTCCTGTTTTGCTGGATAGTATTGTTCATACGCGTGGAGGTGGGCGAAAAGCGTTTTAGCCTTAACCGGGGCAAAAGCTGGTATTGGGTAACGATTTCGGTACCCCTGTTTATACTGGTAGCCACTACTTTTGTTTTTGCCGGCATTATCCAGACGCTGATTTCGGATGCGCAGATTTCCTTTAATGTGACTAACTTTTTCAGCCTGCTCAATATTTACAGCCTGGGCGGGTTTATCGTGCTGGCCACTTTATCGCTCAGCTATTTCTTCCTGTCGCAGGTCATCCTGCAGCTTATATCGCCGCTGATAGTGCGGCAGCGCTACCTGTTGTTTGCCATCATAGCCATCTGCGGCTTATTGCTGCTTACGGTGATACGGAGCACGTCGTTTGTACAGCTGAACATTTATGTGCTGCTGTGGCTGCTGGCGTATACCTGGTTTATGGACCGGCAGATTTTTTCCGGCAGCGGCTTCAAGCTGGCCATATCCGAGGTGCTGGTATGGCTGTTCCTGTTTTCCTTTTCCGTTTCGGCGGTTATCATCATCGAAAACCAGCGCATAGAGCTGGACCAGCGCAAACGTATGGCCGAAAGGCTGTCGGCCCGGGTAAACCCCTCGAGCGAGAAGCTGCTCAGTATCGCCCTCACCTATATAGACAATGATTTTTTATTCCGCAATTTCGACCGCTTCCAGCTGCAGTATTCCAATCAAAAGCTGAAAGACAGCCTTATCAGCCGGAATTTCGAGCCTTACCTGGATGCGTACGATATGAAGATTTATACCTTCGACTCGATGGCCACGCCCCGGCCGCTGTTTAACGAAGACCCGGTTTCCTACGATACGCTGAACACCATTTTCAGCATAGAGGGCCGCAATACGAATACGCTTAATATTAAGGGGCTGCGGTATGTGTCCAAGTCGTACGACAAGTTTTCTTATATCTATCGTAAGGAGGTAAAGGACACGCTGGGTAAGACGATTGGTTTTTTCTTCGTGTTGTCGGAGCCCAAGCGGTATAAAAAGGATGCCCTGGTGCCCGAACTGTTCAGGCCGCAGAATGAATCGCTGCCCGAATATTCGCTTTCCACCGCCTATGCGGTGTATAGCAACGGGCGGCTGGTAGACTATTCCAACGACTACCAGTTTCCCACGCAGCTTACCCGGGCGATGATACCCCGGAACGAGACAGAGCAGCGCAGGCAGAATGGGTACGACGAGCTTTGGTATAAAGACAACCAGAGCGTGGTAGTGATAGCCCGCAAGGACAATTACTGGCTGGAAGGCATTACGCTGGTGGCCTACCTGTTCAGCACCTTCCTGGTGCTGCTGGCGCTGTTCAGGATCATTGCCATGATGGTGCAAACGCGCCTGCGCTGGCACCTGCTGAAGCAATTTTTCCAGGTCAACCTGCGGGCGCAGATACACGGCACCTTTATTTTTATTACCCTGATATCGTTTATCGTTATCCTTATTACCACTATCTTCTTTTTTATCAACCGCTATAAGCGGAATAATGTCGACCGGCTGAGCAAGGCCATGCAGATCATGAATAACCAGGTGGAGCTGGAAATAGGCCGGCATGAGGCTTTCGACGATATGGTGAAGTTGTATGAATTGGGCGCCAACAAAAAACTGGAGACGCTGGCCCGCCGCGTGGCCGATATCCACGGCACCGAAGTGAATTTTTATGACTTAAAAGGCGACCTGAAGGTATCGTCCTACCTGTACATATACAACAAGGGCATTCTGAGCATGAAGATGAACCCTGTGGCGTACTATAACCTCAACAGTAAGAACCTGGTGCAGTTTATCAACGAGGAGCAGATGGGCAGGATATCCTACCAGAGCATTTACAGCCCGGTACGCGATACAGTGGGCAACGTGTATGCGTATCTTAATATCCCGTCTTTCGATTCGCAGGCGGAATTGCAGCGGGAGATCTCCAATTTCCTCGTCACGATTATTAACCTGAATGCTTTTATCTTTTTAATCGCGGGCGCCCTGGCCCTGTTTATTACCAACCGTATTACGGCATCGTTTACGCTGATTGGGGATAGAATGCGGGCTATTAACCTGGGAGCCACCAACGAAGAGATACCGTGGAACCGCGATGACGAGATAGGGGAGCTGGTAAAAGAATACAATAAAATGGTCAACAAGCTGGAAGCAAGCGCCGCCCAGCTGGCCAAAAGCGAACGTGAAGGCGCCTGGCGGGAGATGGCGCGGCAGGTGGCCCATGAAATCAAGAACCCGCTCACGCCCATGAAGCTGAGCATACAATACCTGCAAAAGGCCATCGATAATAACTCGCCCAATGTAAAGGAGATGACGTCGGGCGTGGCCAGGACGCTGGTGGAGCAAATCGATCACCTGTCGAGGATTGCGGCAGAGTTCTCGCAATTCGCCAATATCGGCAATCCCAAGAACGAAGTATTCGATTTGCATGAAATGCTGCAGTCGCTGGCCTCTTTATACATTACTTCCGAGACTGTGGCGGTGAGATGGGAGCCGGTACCGCACCGCATCATGCTGTTTGCCGACAAAACACAGCTGAACCGCCTGTTTACCAACCTGCTTCAGAATGCAGTGGAAGCCTGTCTCAATAAAGACCCGCGCGAGGTAGTGATGAGTGAAGAGCTCAACGGCGAATATATCATCATCAGGGTCACCGACAGCGGGGAAGGCATCCCGCAGCATATACAGGAAAAAATCTTTACCCCTAATTTTACGACCAAGACCTCAGGTACCGGCCTGGGGCTGGCCATGAGCAGGAGCATCGTGGAGCAGGCCAAGGGCGAGCTTTGGTTTGAAACAGAAGAAGGAATAGGCTCTACTTTCTTTGTGAAGCTGCCGTTGCTGAGGGCGGCGAGCTAGAAGCGTTGTCCAGGCAATGGTCAACGTTTTTTCTTTGCAAGAAACGTTTCAAACTCCTTCAAAGAAAAACTGCTTAAATTATTCTCCTTTGTAAGTCCGCCTTTTTGTGCGGCCAGTACGCCGTAGCGGCAGTCGTCGAACCCTTCTATGGTATGCGCATCAGGGTCAATGGAGATGAGCACGCCTTTTTGAGTAGCTTCATGTATCCAGCGCCAGTCCATATCAAGGCGGCGGGGATGGGCGTTTAATTCAATCACTACCTTATTGGCGGCGCAGGCATCGATTATCCTGGTATGATCAATGGGATATCCTTTGCGGCTAAGCAGGAGGCGCCCGGTGGGGTGGCCGAGAATGGTGGTGTATGGATTTTCAATGGCTTTAAGCAGGCGCGACATAGCCTTTTCTTCGGTCATCTTTAAATTGGAATGGACGGAAGCGATGACGAGGTCGAAGGTGGAGAGAATGGATTCCGAATAATCGAGGCTGCCATCGTTGAGGATATCGCACTCGATACTTTTGAATATCCTGAAAGGGGTAAACTTTTCGTTGAGCTCGTCGATATAGCGGTGTTGCTCGCGGATGCGTTCTTCCGAAAGCCCGTTGGCATAGAAGGCGCTTTTGCTGTGGTCGCTGATGACGAGGTACTCATATCCCAGGGCGATACAGGCTTTTGCCATGTCTTCTATGGTATTGCCGCCATCGCTCCAGTTGCTATGGCTGTGGATGATGGCTTTTATATCGGAGGGCTGGATAACATTCAGGGGGCCGGTATGGCTGAGCGCCCATTCCTGCTCGCGCAGGTAAACGGGTACATGGGAAAGACCAAGACAACCCAGCAGCTCTTCTTCGCTTTGTGTGCCGCTAAGCTGCGCCCATTCCTTTTTTTGCCGGCAGGCTTCGAGGAAGATATCGCTGCTGCTGGTTTCAAAGAGCCGGAGCGCAAAGCCGTTTGCATCGCTGGCATGAAAACTAAGCTTTTTATTCTCAGGGCCTTTTACGGTGATGCTGGCGGCAGTTTCTGTTTCTATGCTGTATTGGCCGTCTATAAATAATCGCTTCAGGGTATCGATGCTTGCCGTAGTGACCCATTCCAGCTGGTTGATGATCTCGAGGCCGCGGCGGAATTCGCCGGTCAGCTCAAAGCGGGCGTCGGGGAAAGCATCTTTCATCGTTTTATCAACAGCGGCGGCATAGGCTTCCGTTTCCGAAAAGAGGTGGCTGCCCTGGTTCCTGAAATAGAACTCGATGGCTTCCTGTACGTTCTTTTGTGTTTTTTCGCCAAAGCCCTTGTAGAGCATCAGGCGGTTTTCATTGCAGGCATATAAAAGCTCGCCGAGGCTTTCTATTTCCATTTCCTTCCAGATGGTGGCTATCTTTTTAGGGCCGATGCCTTTTATGTTCAGCATTTCCATAACGCCGGGCGGCGTTTTCAGGATGATGTCTTCCAGCGCCTGCAGCTTACCGGTTTGGAGGATTTCCGTTACTTTTTTTGCAACCGAGTCCCCAATGCCTTTGAGGGTGGAAAGCTTTTCCACCGGGGTTTCGGCGAGGGGTACGGGCAGTTTTTCGATGTTGAAGGCGGCGGAGGAATAAGATTTCGATTTAAACGAGTTTTCGCCATGGATATCCATGAGTTTGGAAAGCAGGGTAAACTGGTCGGCGATATAATAGTTATCGAATGCCATGGCGGTGAGTCGTTTGGCCCAAAGATAGAATTATTATTAAAACAGCCCTACGGGGTTAGTCAGCCAGCTCGATGACCACATCGTCCTGCGCTACCATGGTGCCCGCGTTTAATACGATGGTTTTAATGGTAGCGGCCCTGGGTGAAACGATGGTGGATTCCATTTTCATCGCTTCGATGGTAAACAGCGGGGTGTTTTTCGCTACTTTATCACCTGCTTTGACAAGAACACTGGAAAGCTTACCCTGGAGAGGCGCGCCGATTTCATTGTCATGCGACACTTTTTTATGGGTGGCTTTGACGGACGTAAAGTTTTTCGCTTTTACTTCGATGGAGCGTGTCTGGCCATTGAGCTGGAAGAAAACGTTGTTGATGCCATTTTCGTCGGTTTTGCTCATGTAGATAAACTTCACGAGGATGCTTTTGCCGGGTGCCAGCTCGATGATCACTTCCTCGTTGGCTTTGAGACCAAAGAAGAAAGCGGGTGAAGGAATATAGTAGACTTCGCTGAAGCTGCGGCGAAAAGTATGGTACTCCTCGAATACTTTAGGGTAGAACAGGTAAGACAGCAAGTCGGTGAAGTTATACTCGCGGCCGTATTTTGCCCGGAAATCATCGAAGGCCTTTGTAAAATCGATGGGCTTCATGTGCGCGTTGGGGCGGTCGGTATACGGCTTTTCGTTTTTTAATACCAGTTGCTGCAGGCGGACGGGAAAGCCGCCGGGCGTTTGTCCCAAATCGCCTTTGAGCAGGCCGATAACGGAATCGGGAAAGGAGATACTTTCCCCCTTGTCGAAGATATCTTTTTCGGTATAGCCGTTGGCGGTCATAAACAGCGCCATATCGCCCACTACTTTAGAAGAAGGCGTCACCTTAACGATATCGCCAAACAGCAGGTTGGCCGTGACATAATTCTTTTTGATATCGGTAAACTTATCTTCCAGGCCCAGGCTGCGTGCCTGCGGGCGCAGGTTGGAATACTGGCCCCCGGGGATTTCGTGGTCGAATACTTCGGCGGTGCCGGCTTTCAATTCGCTTTCAAACGGGTAGTAGTATTCGCGCACGTCTTCCCAGTAGCCCGATAATTCGTTGAGCTTTTCGAGATTCATTTTCGATTCGCGCGGATGACCTTTCATCATGGCCACGATGGAATTAAAGTTCGGCTGGGAGGTGAGTCCCGACATGGAAGCGAGGGCGGTATCTATTACGTCAACACCCGCTTCGATGGCCGTAAGATACGTAGCAGCCTGTATGGAAGAGGTATCGTGCGTGTGCAGGTGAATGGGAATATGAACCGATTTCTTCAATTCTTCGATCAGCTTTTTTGCCTGCAGGGGTTTGAGCAATCCCGCCATGTCTTTGATGCCCAGTATATGAGCGCCGGCATCTTCGAGGCGGCGGGCCAGGTCGAGATAGTATTGCAGGTTGAACTTCTGGTTTTTGGCAGGATCGAGAAAATCGCCGGTATAACAAATACAGGCTTCGGCCAGGCCGCCGGTGCGCTCACGCACGGCATTGATACTTACCTGCATGCCTTCGAGCCAGTTGAGGGAGTCGAAGATGCGGAAGATATCGATGCCCTTTTCCCACGATTTTTCGATAAAGGTTTCCACGAGGTTATCGGGGTAAGCGGTATAGCCAACCGCATTGGAGCCGCGGATAAGCATCTGGAAAAGAATATTGGGGATTTTTTCCCGCATCCGCTCCAGGCGATGCCAGGGGTCTTCATGCAGGAAGCGCAGGGCCACATCGAAGGTGGCGCCACCCCACATTTCGAGTGAAAACAGTTCGGGATGGTTTTTAGAAACTGCTTCGGCTACCTTGAGCATATCGGTGGTGCGCACACGCGTGGCCAGCAGCGACTGGTGGGCATCGCGGAAGGTGCAGTCGGTATACTGGATAGATTTTTCCTTTCGCAGCCAGTCGATAAATTTATCGCGGCCCAGCTCTGTGAGCCTTTCTTTGGAGCCTTTGGTGGCGGCTACTGCGGGATAATCGGGCACACGCGGCGTGCGGAAAATGGCAGAAGGATCGATCTTTGCCACATCGGGATTGCCATTGACAATGACTTCTGCAATATATTTAAGCGCCCGGGTGCCGCGGTCCTGGCGGTCGGCCATGCTGAACAGTTCGGGATGGTTGTCGATGAAATCCACCGCTGCCTGTCCCTGCTGAAAGGTGGCGTGCTGCAATACATTCTCCAGGAAGGGAATATTGGTTTTAACGCCGCGGATGCGAAATTCCTTGAGGGTGCGTACCAGCCGTTCGCAGGCTTCGGGCAGGTGGCGGCCGGAAGCAGTGACTTTTACCAGCAGCGAATCAAAAAACGGCGAGATGGTCATGCCGGGATAGGAGCTGCCTTCGTCGAGGCGGATGCCGGGGCCACCGGCATTGCGGTAGGCGATAAGGGTGCCGTAATCGGGCTTAAAACCATTGGATGGGTCTTCGGTCGTCACGCGGCACTGGATGGCCACACCCGAGAAATGCAGCTGCTCCTGCGACTGTATATTTATTTCGGGGCCATTAAGGCGGGCGCCCTGGGCAATCATGATCTGTGTTTTGACGATGTCCATCCCCGTAATTTCTTCCGTAACGGTATGCTCTACCTGAATACGGGGGTTGACTTCGATAAAATAGACCCGGTTGGTCTTGTCGACGAGAAACTCTACGGTGCCGGCGTTATTATAATTTACCTGCCGGCAAATGCGGAGGGCGTAGTCGTAAAGCTCATTTTTTGTATCCTGCGAGAGCGACATGGCGGGGGCTACTTCCACAACCTTCTGAAAACGGCGCTGTACGGAGCAATCGCGTTCGAAGAGGTGAACGATATTGCCATGGTTATCGCCAATGATTTGTACCTCGATGTGTTTGGGGCTTTCAATGAATTTTTCGAAGAAAACGGTATCGTCGCCAAAGGCTACCCGTGCCTCGTTGCGGGCTTCGGGCAGGGATTGCTGCAGCTGCTCTTCGTTGCGCACCACCCGCATACCCCTGCCGCCGCCGCCGGCGGCGGCCTTGATAATAATGGGAAAGCCGATGCGGGTAGCTTCTTTGAGAGCAAAGGCCGGTTC
>Ga0307508_10001038_pt1 | contig 32198 bp, 30 predicted proteins | sample 9_EM_MG_FD_203089 | JGI IMG/M metagenome (GOLD analysis project Ga0307508, IMG submission 203089) | Populus trichocarpa ectomycorrhiza microbial communities from riparian zone in the Pacific Northwest, United States - 9_EM | ecosystem: Host-associated > Plants > Roots > Unclassified | place...
GCCCCGCCGGAGCAGAGAGCGTCTCACCGAGCAGCTGGTTGGCGGTTCGGATCCAGGCCCGGGCGCTGACACGCTCGCTCTCACGATCGTGTTGACGGGTTGCTCCACCCTGCCAGGGGGACAGGGGGCGGACGGAGGCAACGGACGTCTCCCCTCCGTCCGCGATTCTCACGATGCCACGGTTGCGACCAATGGCGCAGCGGGATGCGGTAGATAGTGAAGATACGATGCTGACCGACCGGGCACTCTAGTTAGTGCTCTACCGTGCCTCGGGGGCTGGGCGTTCGCAGATACGGAACAGCTATAGTACACATCAATATCGACTCCTTCCGTCCAAACGTACGGGGGGGACGAGGACGACAACTCACGATGGGGTTTCTTTGTTTTTCTTTGTTTTTTTGTTCTTTCCTTTTCCCCTGTTCGCCCCATGTCGCGTTCTGTTTGAAGGGGGCGAGAACCGGAGGAGGCGAGCGCGAGAGGGATCGAACGAGCCAGACGGGCGGCGTCCGTTTTGGTGGAGCGGAGGAGTGGAGTCGACGCCGTGCAGAGCAGGAAAAAAAAAAGTGTATTCGGCATATGTATGCACCCCAGATCGTCACGACAGCAGCCAGCCAGGCCGACGCAGAGGAGGCGACAGGGAGAGATGTCCTCTATTTCCCTCACCGATCCGAAGCCCGCACGGCAGCATATAGTGTGCCGCTTATAATACATGCGCTGCACCACCGCACCGCGGTTGTGCTTTTTCCGCCGCCGCCGTCGCCCGTTGCGATGATCCTGACGAGCGAACTGTGGGGTAAAGTATGTGAGTGCACGGCTGTATGGCTACATACATATGTATGCTGATAGGTATATGTAACCGTCGGATGTCGGTCGACAAGACGACAAGCACGCACGAAAAAGAAAGCGGAGACGAGGGCGGACGTAAGAAGAGCGATCGTGCGGATTCGGACTGGGTCACGGCGGTGCTTTGCTGCCTGAGCGGGAGCGGCTGGACGCCAAGCCGCTCGTGCAGGCAGAAAGGAAGGAAAAGAAAGGAAAAGAAAGGAAAAGAAAAGAAGGGAAAGAAAAGAAAGAAAACGAAGAAAGGAAAAGAAAAGAAAAGAAAAGCGAGAATGTATCTATGTACATACACTTGGAAACGTGCAGATGGGATCATCGGCAACGCACGTTGCGTTGCACTCGAGACCCTGTCTTCTGCTGCCTTTCTCGCCCTCTTCCCGGCCATCGTCGTCCACTCTCTCCACCCCCAAGCACGTCTCTCGCCATCCAATCCGTGTTCGTTTGCCAGAGCCTCGCCTAACCGACAACATCCGCCCAAACGGCCCTTGCCAGGGGGGGGAGAGATTCGAACAAAAATCGTTCCGCGGTGGAGATTAGATGGATGGATGGATGGATACGGACATCCAACGCGATCTACATACCCGCATCTCATGGACATCTGACCCTCCGCTGGCTAGTGCAAAGACTGGAGGAACGCAGCCGCAGAACAGCTCTTCTCCGTCCGCCGGTCCAAGGAGCCAAATACGCTGCATTATACGTGACCCGCAGAGTCTCGGATGCAGGTAGATATAGGGCGTGTGCGCGACGACCAGCGAATAGGCAGGCGGCGAGACGGGGAGATTTCCCGACGCCGCCGGCGAGGAGGCGGGACCAGCATCCATCCGTCCATCCATCCATCCATCCGGCCGACCGGCCAGCAGTCTCCACAACGCCGCGGAGATATGTATGCACGACTGCAGTGCACGGCGCGCATCCATCGCCGAACGCACCCCCCGCCGCAACGAGCGGGGCAGGGAGGTGCTGGCGGCGTGACCAGCAGCGCGCCGCTCAATTCGCTCTCTGCACGCCTGCCCGTGGTGTCCTCGTTGCCGCAGCAGCAGGTCCCCCCGCCCGCCTGCTCGCCGAACCGAACCGAAACACAGCTGGACGGAGCGGGGCCGCGAGAGCCCAGCGCGCAATCCCCGCCTGCGTCTCGGCGGAAAGCGATCGATGCGTGCGGACTGACGCCCTCGTCCCGTGAGACCGCAGCCCCCATCGCTGGACGCTTGGAGAATGTGGCGCATGCCACTGCGCACAGCGCGGACTCGGCGGGGAGAGGCCCAGCCGTGCCGTGCTCGCCGGCGGCGGCTGGCGTGGCGATTGGCCGCTGGCCGTGGCCCGGCGGAATGGAGTGTCCGCGTGCTTGATGGGCCAGATGCGGCGTCGGCGGCATCTGGATTGGAGCTGCGGTGCAGCATGCCGCACGGGTTGCAGGCTGTTTACGTCACCCAGCTGGCTGTTTCGCGGCTGTGGGGATGCGCTGGCAGGAAACTCGAAGCTCGTCGCCGCCGCCTCTGAGCGCATGCATGCATGCAGCACACTCGGCGCCAGCCCTCCGCGGGGCGGGCGGGGGACAGCATCCGCGCGTGCTGCGAATAGATACGCCGGCGCTAGCAAACCGCTGATCTCATCAATCCACACACGCACGCACGCGGAGTCGCCGATAGCTTGCCGCCGCCGTTTTGCTCCCCGTGCTACGTGCTCGAGTGCTGTACTGTGCTGCGCCAAGATAGCTGGCTGGCTATCTCGCGGCGGCAGACGCTGCTCGTGGACGACGGCGCGCTTGAGTCTTGCTCCATACTGCGGTATCGCTGGGACTCTACGTCCCGGCCGGACTGGGAGGCTGGACACAAACGTCCGCCACCGGTGGCATACATATCATACCAAGGTGTGTGTATTCATGAGTCCCTCCTGAAACCCGACTCTCATCTCTCCGCCGATCCGGCCAATGCATCTACGTGGGGTTGGGTTGGGCTGGGTGGGATGTGACTGGTCCAACACTGACATTCGGTCAGCCACTATGTAGTTGGCTGGAGTGCGTAGCGTATCCAAACGTGATGATGGTTGTCCGCATATCTACGGATAGCGATCGACCATTCCCATCCAACCATCCGTGTGTCATTTTCTTCCCCCGCCCGCACATCCATCCATCGTGTCGTTTGCGGCGTCTAACTATCCACAGTGTGCTGTGGGGGGCTCTGCGGACGGGATGAATAGATAGATGGTTGTGTAATACGGACGAGCCGTGCGACACCAGGTAGCGTGCGAGCACATTTGGCGCGTGGGAGACCCGTAGGAAAACCGCTCGAAGAAGCAGGATATTTTTTTTGTGTCTGTCGTGATGGTGTCGTGGGTGTCTCTATATGCATGGAGATCCACCGTGGCGATCGAGCCTCTCTCTCTCTGCTTCGTGCGCTAGAGTATGTAGAGCAAGTATCTACACGATCTACGTCGCACGACGAAGTACTAACTCGTAGAAAAGACGCACGATATGACGAGGAGTTGCCCGCTGCCTGCGGAGGACGCCTCCGTGACACAGGATCTCACATCTAATTCGACGTCTCGCCCGCTCTCCGTTCCCTCACCGCGCGCGTTCGCAAGAGCTGAAATCGGCCGCCGCGGGCGGGGGGGATAGCACCGAAAGCCTGGGGTGGGGGGGGGGGGAAGCGGCGCAATCGGAAATTCGCTACCGATCGTCGAAATGCAGCAGCTCTCCTGCGGCTGGTGGGGGTGGGGAAGGCGGAGACAGCGACAGAGGACCATCTCTCTGCAACGCATGTCCAATCGAGAGCATGAGCGTGCTGGCTTCCAACCCGCTTAGGCTGGGTAACTGCAAGCCCCAACGTGGGGGGTGCACAGAGCCGTCTTGCTGCTTCAGCAGGAACCTATCCATGTGGATATCTACATACTTTGTATCATACATACAGTGTCCCAACTTCCTACACCCGGCTGTTGCAGGCTGTGACGTCGTCGCCATCCAGGGTCCTCGAACTGCAAACCTCTGATTTTTTTCTTTTTTTTCTTTCTTTTTTCCCCTCCTTTCTCTCTTTATCTTTTGCCCCTATTATTTAGCTGTATTCAGATCATGCAGCGATACTCGACCTTTCTGACTACTGTGGGTGGGGGGGGGGGGGCGGAGAAGGGGTGTCATCACGGTTTTTATTTTTCTTTCCTGGGCACAAAAGGAAAGTATCGCGATCGTCCAACAATCAGGTCTTGCGGAGGCAGGGACCCCGGCCGCTGTGGGGGAAATTCGTACCGGCTCGGCTTTCAGCGAAAATCAGCCCTGAGGACTCTCCGAGGAGGAAGGAGCACAAGGAAACAGTATGTACTCTATGTACTCTATGGGTGCTAAGGGGCTTGACTGACTCTATCTAGAACAGTGGTCCGATAACCCCCCCCCTTGATAACGACGACGAAAAAGGAATTCGATCCGACCAGCCTTTACATGCTCACGGTCCATGATGCAATAATGCACAGCGCTCTTCATGTGCTTTCCGGCCGGACTCATCTGCCTCCGCTTGGCCCGCCGTCCCGAGAATAGCCTCCCCCTCCCCATCATCAGTGACGAGAAATGCGCCCCGCTGCAGACCAGCTCCGTGGCTCTGTTTGATCCACGGCAAACTTCTCGATTGACAGTGGGATGTCCCGCCTTATCCGCGAAAGTCCGACAGCAGCGGAAGAAGCGAATCCATTGAAGTGGGTTGCTTCGTGTCGAACGGCCGAGCAGGGCCGACTTCAGAATGCTCAAGGCAGCTGCAATCGCAAAGAGGGGATACGCGCCCTTTCAATGAAGATAGAGTGGGCATGCCGTTGATCGGACCGCCCACTCTATGCCGCTTACACCGATTGATGGCGGTGCGTTTGGCGAGCCCCTCGGAGCGTGTCTATTGCACTACATACCGCAGCAGCGCGTCATCGATGGTCTTTCCGGAGAGGGGGGATGTGATAAGTGGATGGACGCGTTGATCGCTCCGCAATAGGATGGAGGGTGGAGGAGGGGTCGGTCCTCTCGCCGTAATGCCACTACACCATACATACCACCACCACCACCACCACCACCACCACCACCACCACCACCCCCACCACCACTGCCGTCGCCGCCGCCGAGCAGGGTCCGCGCCGTAAGTCCCATGTCCCTACGCTAGCAGCTTTGTTGGTCTCCGACTGGATAGATAATTCCGCTGGTTTGTCGACGCGGTGGATGACTTCCGTACGGCTTCTTATGCACTTGTGTCGAGTGGAGTTTGTCGCTTGCGTTCTGCTGCTCTACCTCCACGCCGATACGCACGGGCTGTGACAGCGGCAAACGGGTGCAAAAATCCCCTCCTCGCGGTTTCTGAATCGCAATGCTGCTCCATCTGGGCCTTTGCAAGGGGCCCTCTCTCCTTGCGACGGGAACCGCCTCTCTGCGGGGTCGGGCTCTGATATCCTTGGCTATGTCATCCGCAATGGCAGTAGTTAGATTGCGGGCCAGGGGACGGCAAGTCGACGGGGAAAGTCCGGACCTCGCCACAGCCGATCATCGGTGACTCGAGGAGCTTTGGGGGTGGCTGCCAGCTCGCGGGCTCTCTTTCAAGTCGGAAGGTGCTCTAGATACCCCTAGGTACTTGGCCGCCTGCCATGAGAAGTATAAGTAGCCTGGAACACTATCCCCACCTGCAGCCGTGACTTCGGGGATCGCGCTCTGGAAGTTATCTACATAAGGGATTGATAGTTCTGCTCTCTTGGCGGTGGCATGGAGCCTTAGCGCTACCCGCGCCGCCGCTGCCAGTCCGGGGGCGAAGCCTGGTGGCGTCTGAGGGAGGGCTAAGCGCTAAGTACTAACCGGAGACGACATGGAGAGAACTTCGCTGTCTCACACTCGGTGCGGCCATGAACAGACTGTTATACGGCGTCCGTCTGTACACATACTCACCACCAAGAGGCAATTTTGGGGAACCGATAGACTCCGGCTTGCTGCGATATCCGTCTCGTCAGTTCTTTGGGCATCTCGAGGATAGACGCTCTCTTAGTTCGGGGACTGCAGGTCCAGTGCTCCTGTCGGTGAGCGCCGTCGGACCGAACGATCGACTTCGATTTGGAAGCGTGCGCCATTGCCTTCCCGGGGTCTCCTCGCCGACTGGCGCGTGGGCCGCGGAAGTCACCCGTTGGACTACGGTGTAGATGGCTGTCTGCGATAGGCGAAACCCGGTGCTGCTGTGAGAGCCAACCCTCGCATCCCGTGAGTGTGTGACACGGAATGCACTTACAGCTCCTTATGTACCGATAGATATCAATCCGTGCAGGCATTCCTCGATGACGGGATGCTTCATGGCGATTCTACGGTGTTGAAACTTCCCTTGTCCGGCGTTTCGTTCCGACGCGGCCCGGCTCCGCAAACCGCGTGGCTCCAACGGAGGCGGATGTCACGGAAGATTGATGCTCCATGCTCGCTTGGTACAGCAAACGGCGAAACGGCTATGAGCCAGGGAAGCGTTATTCTCGGCTCCTCGTCTCCGGATTGCGCCAGAGCAGCAAACTGCACTCAGCAACTCAAGGTACTGTTCGTGATACAGCATGGGGCGGCGAAGATGTCCCATCCACCCTGCTCAAGTGTTCCCAACTCCTGGCCGTGTGTTTGCCTGCCGGCTTCCCTGGACTCGCCTTTTACACGGACCCCCATTCGGCGGGCTCGCCGGGGATATCTGGGACGGGAGGGGAGACGCCATGCTCCGGGGTGCTCGCGATACTTGCACCTGGGAATATCTCGGAGACCCAGCCTTGGGGTTGGCTTTTGGCGGGGGTTGCACAGTTTGTCGGAAGGCCGAAGTTCGTGGATCAACGACACTACTGCCTTTTCAAGTCGTTTATCTGATGGATGGAGTGCCCTTGGGGTCGAGAACTAGAGTAGTCGGGCCGACAAACCGCGTTCCAATCTTGGGCGATGACACCGACGAGCAAACCATCACTCGGTTTGCAAACACGAGATACTGCAAGTGAAGATGCCAGAGTGCATCGGGCTGGGCGGTGATAGAAGGACGGGAAGAATGGGGGAGAATACACATACATACATACATACATATACGCCCGATCCCAATCGTCGTCCACATGTCCGGACCGGTCGTCAAGTCTACTCGACCCCGAGATGGCCCGCACCAAATCGTTCCCCCGCAAGCACTCCCGGCCGCTGCGTACTACCAACACGCTTCTGGGTCTTTCATACGTTATCTGCCTTACTCGCAAAGTAGCCTCCACCTCTCGCGCCATCTCCTCGGCAATCTCCACCCTCCAAGCGCACCCGCTCAAGCGGCCTTTGCCCGCAACGGTCGAATCCTTGCTGGCCCTCATGTCCCGCCAGGTGACCTCCCTATACGGCCTTGGCTTCTCGCCGTACCTGTTTCCGCGTTCGGCACGGGACCGGGCACATGCATGGGCGGAGGATTTCGAAATCGAGCTGGAAGGCCACCGGGACCGCCTCGAGACGCTGGTGTGCGAGAGGGAGGATGCGGAGTGGGTGCTGGATCTGTTTGCAGAGTTCGATCGTGGGGGCGAGGGGGCGCAGCTGGCGGTGGGGATCGGGGAGTGGAGGGACCTGGTGGAGGAAGTGTTTGAAGATGTGCTAGAGGAGCGGTATGATATCTCCGAGGACGACATCGCCGAGGATGCAGCTGCGGTCGATGCGCAGGCCAGCGGGACGGACAGAACCACCGGGGTTAGGGGTGTTCCGCACCGGGTGGAAGACATCGCCGACGACGCAGTCGATACGCTCCACGTGCTGGCGGAAGGGTACACTTCCTGGTTCTGCGGACGTACGACTCTCCTCTTCTCCCTCCCTCTCCCTCCGACACCCATGCTGATGGATTGCGTGCACAGTGGCGCAGGATGCGACCGATGCGTGCACAGGCCAGAACATGGAACTGGACTGGGACTCGTGGCAGCTGGTCAAAGCGCAGTGGGCGATATCGGGACTGAGCTCGGACGAGTGCATGCAGATCTCGATGCGCGAGGCAGCCGCTTTCTGAGCCCGGGGGCATTTCTGTTTGTCGTTAGATCCGGCTAGAATAGAGTAGGCTAAGTACACTACTACAGGTATCTCATCCACAATGTAATCCATTACCATCGGCGTGGAGAATTTACAGCTGCGTTCGCTGTAGCAATGGGTCAGATATGTCGCGTGGAGATGGCACGTAACAACTTGCACCAATAGCTCAGTTGGGAGAGCGTCAGACTGAAGCATATTCGGTCATATCCAATATCCGGGGTAATCTGAAGGTCACCCGTTCAATCCGGGTTTGGTGCATTGTCTTTTTTTTTTTGCACCATTACAAGGCAATTCGCGAGTTGATAACCCAGTCCCTGCATAGCCGGACGATCTCTGGTGGAGGGATAAATATCACTTGACGGAAAAATCGAGTTTCACCCCGTTAGTTACTTCATGACTTTCACGAACCCCATCACCTCCACCACGCCCCGTACCACACACGACGTCTTCGCGTGCACGAATCCCTCTCCCCCCTCTCAGCGCTCTCGGATCCGGACCGACCGCGAGACGGTCCCCGGTCGTCGGCGGGAGCAGATATGAGGGCGTCTGCCAGTCGCTGAAGATCATGAAGCTGCAGAAGCTGTAGCTGCAAGTTCTCGCGGAAGCGAAATTTGCTCTCTCCTCCTCCACCGGCGGCAACGGAGCAGCGGGAGAAGAAGCAGAGGGAATTTAGTGCCCAGGAGGCGGCAAGGAGTCCGACCTGATCCACCGCATGTGAATGGAGCAGGCAAAGTACAAGGACCTGCTCGACGCCGCCACGAAGCCGGAGAACACCATCTAGTTACTACACGGCCGCGGCCATGGCCCAGAGTACCATGGCCATGCAGCCGCAGTTACCGCAACCGCCACCAGCTCGTGATCTTTGGCGGCTGCCTGATGCGCTAGACCATGGGCCGTCGAGCACGGAAAGGTCGTCGAGACCGGCATGTTCAACTACACGTTCCACGTCGACAAGGAGCAGCAGGTGATGCCGGCCACGTACTCGAAATTCGTAGTCCTTCCCTTCACCTCCCTTTCGCCCCCGTATGTGCCCCCACTGACGTGGTTTGTATCGCAGATCGACGCTAGACGCAGGGCGAAGCAGATCGAGCAGATCGCCGCGGACGACGGCGTCAGGAAGCGAGTTACCGAGTAGCTATGTAGATAGTGCTCCATTTAGGCATAACGCGTCACAAAGCCGCGGCGTCGGAGGGAAAAGAGGTTTGGTAGTCTTGTGCTTGGAATCATCGCCCAGCGAGAAACAATGGCGCCGCGAGTGTCGGAGTCAATCATTGCATATCACGCGGAGACGGCGGGAGGCAGTGGCTGCTCGCCTGGCTCGCGGGGGATTTACGCCGCCATAGTCTACAGAGGCTGAATACGAGTACGATTAAACGGAAATCGTGGGGGATTTGCATGGCCCAAGATTAGGGTGCCTCGGGAGGACCAACGCCCGGGCAGCACAGCCAATCAGCACGCAGGCGGACAGCTCCCAGTGGCCACGGGTACATAAGTCGGTGAGTAACTAAGTCGGTAGTTAAGCCGCCAGACGGCAACGCTTTTATCTACCAACTGCCGGAGGGCAAATATTTGGCGGAGACGAATGCAGGGGCCGAGGGCTTTGTTGGGTGGTCCGTATGTATGTATCTAGATATCGTTGTCTCGACTGGAGCCCTGGTCGGCTATGTACATACCCCTTGGGAATCATAGGTACACGATCCCGCGACCCATTTTTGGGGGGTATTGCACGAGAAGACGCTGCACGGCCGAACGTGATGTCTCCGATGCGAGGAAGCGACTACATGTGGAGCGAAGCAGGCCGCGTCAGAATGGAATGCACATAGAGATACATGCATATGTAGGTATTGGAGCGTCGGGTGAGGGGTGGTTGCTTACGTGGTTCTAGGAGCAGGTGGCGGTCGGCAGTATTATTTTTTTATGTGCACCGCCTTGCACAAAGCGTACGGATGGGGCGGCGAACACGGGTGATGGGCGAACCGTGCTACTAACTACACACACACATTGTAGCTATATACAAGCGGAAAAAAATCCGAACGGACCAGCGCGAAACCAAGACGGACAAGAGGAGTGACGACTCCAGCTCTTCTGTGTGCCGACCTCACAGCCTTCTCTGCGATGCTGCCATGTATGTACCTAGATTAGATATCATATGTACCAATAGGGTAGGGCGACCCACGACTTGCCAAGATCCATAAGCCAATCCGTTCCGTGTTCCACACGTGGTGGGACCCATCCAACTCCGGGCCGCCACCATCGGCAATTCTCCGAAAAGCAGGGTTTTAAGTGGGGATGTGGCGGGTACATATGTATCTCGCGGGGGGGGGGGGCGCGGGAGGTAGGTGATCGCAGATATCTGGTTCCGGGCGTCCATTTACATACTTCCAGTCCCAGCTTTTTAGCCTTTTCCTCGCCGTACCCTCCCCCGTCCTCCCCGCACACGAGCCACCATGGCGTCCGACACCGGCAAGCCCACGACCGCAGCTGCGAACGGCACCGTCTCCATCGCAGCGACAAACGGTACCGTCACGATCATGACCAACGGCTTCAAAGCCCCAACGCCGAAGGCGGCAATACCGCAGTCGAAAACGATGAGGCTGCGGTCGTACGATGCGACATCGCCTCCGCTCCCGGAGGTGTGTGCGCGCCTCAACGACCAGATCGCCAAGTTCCTCGCCCGGCCGCCGCGCACGGAGCTATTGTCGCGGGTGCAAAAGCAGACGCGGATATCACTGGAGGTAGTGCGGCGGGCATTAGCGGAGTACAGGTGCGTTCCCATATTCCTCCCGCCAGGGCGGGGGCGGGGGCGATCTCTTCCGTGCTAACCCCGACGGCCGCCAGCTTCGACGAGCTAGCGATTTCCTTCAACGGCGGCAAGGACTGTCTCGTGCTGCTGCTGCTGTTCCTGTCGAGTCTCGGGACGCCGACGATCGCGCCGACGTCGACGGTCCAGAGCGTCTACGTGATGTCGTCGCACCCGTTCGCCGAGGTCGACGACTTCGTCGACGCGTGCGTGCGCGCGTACGCGCTCGACCTGCACCGCTACGCGCTGCCCATGAGGTCGGCGTTCGCCACGTATCTCCGCGAGCACCCCAAGATCAAGGCCGTGTTCGTCGGCACCAGACGCACCGACCCCCACGGCGAGTTCCTGGGCCACTTTGACCGTACGGACCACGGCTGGCCGGACTTCATGCGCGTCCAGCCCGTCATCGACTGGCACTACCAAGAGGTTTGGGCTGTAAGTGTTTTTTTTCTTGCCCGAGAGGTTTGGATGGCGACGAGAGCGCCGGGCTGACGGTTGTGCCGCGGATAGTTCTTGAAGGAGCTGGAGGTCCCGTATTGCTGTCTTTACGATATGGGGTACACTAGTCTTGGTGGGACGACGGATACCCACCCGAATCCGGTGTTGCAGTTGCCGGAAGACGAGAGCGGCCGGCCACGGTTCCGACCAGCATACGAATTGGTTGAGGATGGGCAGGAGCGGTTGGGAAGGGATCGATGACGATAGACGTTTGTGCGAGGTGTGTAGCGGTTGCGCGGTCGGTATCACGATGAGACAGTGCTGGTGTGACTAGAGTTGGGATGACTTTCTTTTGTTGGCTGGATGGTAGAGCTCTTCTGTTATGCTGCCATTTTATATCAGCGATTTAGACGGACACAAACAAGTAGAGGCACAAGCCAAATTGCGCAGGGCCCGGAAGTAGCATGCAGATCGTAAATACCCTCCATTAAAGCATTAAATACATGAGGCTCTCGAGCAGCCACCCATAATTCACAAGCAAGCGTCCAATCTAGGTCTATGGAGAGAAGGAGAAGTGTGCAAGCGGAAAAGAGAACCAACAGACGAACCCCCACACGAACAGAGCTCATCCTTCGTGCTCTGCGCGATATCGTCAGAAGCAGCGACAACCTTCTTCAACAACTCCTCCCGAATCTCATGCCCGTCCACCACATCGCCCTCGCCGAACGGATCGGTAGCAGCTCCGCTCCTCATCCCTGCGATGAAGGCATCCACATCCGACTCCTTCACTACCCCCGTCGTGGTGGTGGTATGCTCTCCCATCCCCGGGATCGGGGGCAACATCTCACTGATGCCCGGGAGTCCCGTCAATCCCCCCCGGGCAACAAACACTAACTGCAGCAAGGCGGCAAACACGACGACGGCCACCAAGCTGAGCAGCACGGAAATCGCCGTTTGCCTCAGCACGGCGCCCGATCGCAGCAGCGCGTACCCGTCCTTCCCCGAGACGATCAGCGGCAGCGTGTGCACAACGACTGTGTTGCCGATGCTGGTAGTAGCCAGACGTATAACCTGTTGTTGCGGAGTCTCGTCGTCATCAGTTGCAACGGCGGGGGGTGCCGGCGCCGGAGAAAACACCACTTTAGAGATCTGGAAGGGGTGCACGTCTTTAAACACGTGAGCGGTTTCTAGCCTTGCGCCATCGTCGACAACGAGGACCTCGACACTCTGGTCCGCACCGGCAACAGCGATGATGCCATCACCACTGGCGGTGGAGAGTGCTACTGTGTCCAGACTCGTCGCCGCGCCAATGCCCTTGTGGAGTTTCCTACGCGCCACGATCCCGCCAGTGGTAGCATCGAGGAGTAGCAGTTCCGAGCCGGAGCGCTGCGGCGCATTAATGATCGCCACGATGCGGTCGCGACCAAGGAACCGGATGGTCCGGAGAGTCCCGGGGATTGCTGGTGTGGTTTGGAAGTTGAGTTTTGTGGGTGTAGACGATCCGGATCCAGAGGTGATAAGGATGTCCTTGGACGTGCAGTGTACAAGCGTACCATCCTCAGCCAGATCGAGATCTGCCACCTCGGTCTCCGTGGGGATCCGACGTTTCAACGAGAAGTCGCCGGTAGAAACGAGTACTACTTCGAATCCGTGCTTTCCGCCTCCGCTCGCGGCCGCCGCAAGGGGCCCCCGTGTCCGCAAGACACGCTGGTAGACATCGGCTGTCATCGTCGGGGTGAACAACTGTCTCTGCATGACGGCGGAGATTGCGTTGTCCTCCGGTGCAACGGAGAATACACGGAAGTGCTCGTTCTTCCCCTCGCATTGTTGAGCCTCGGAACTGTTGATTCCGGCGAGCAACTGCGGTGGCGCGGCTTTTCCTTTCGCCTCCTGCTTCGAGGACGGCGGCCGCGAGACGACCAGAGTCATGCACGAGTCCTCGGAAGCACTCAGGTTGTACTGCGATAGCTGCTGGATGTTGGTGACCGTTGCCGACTGCGTAGACGCGGACTTCGAGACATCGAGGAGGGTCTTTAGATCCGTCAACAGACGCGCAAAACGGCGGAAGGGGAGTAGACGGGGGGAGCCCCACGATTTTATTTCCGACGCCGCTACGACCTTCGCCGCCACCACCGCCGACGACTAGATGATCCGCATCGATGAAGTCGGCGCAGAACAGCGGATACGTGAGCGTGATTTTTTCGCTTGTCGGTGAAGATTGCATAGTGAGTGTGTATGGTGTGGACAATACGGCTCGAGCGACGGCGGCGACGGAGTGTATTCGATGTGGGTTTCGCTAGATAGACTGACAAACATGTGCTCCGGCCTCTAGTTAGTTAGGGTACTTTGTGCTGCGTGGCTTCACCAGATTGACTTGTCATGGGCTTGGCAACTGATGTCATTCTGTAGGCTGCAGTAACACTCTGTTTTCCACGCACTCTTCCGAGGATGGGAAAACATGGTAGGTTTAGATGTGTATCTACGCACTCATACTTTTAAACTATTTTTTCTGCTACATTTTTGTGTCAAAAGCTTATAAGTGGGTATTGAAATAGGGGTTTGGAAGTTTAGAGTGGTGAATCTATGTAAGGAGAGAAAGATTCAGCGCTAGTACCGGAAGGTGATTAAGGTTGACGGATGTGGCTCCAGCTACACTTTCTGGAATTAACATTCTCCAGAACGTTGGTGGGTGCAATTTGATTTCGACTTCACCAAACTCCCACCCAGCGACTTTTGATAGAACCTGCCATACCCACACACGCACCGCCCGCCATGGATTTCACCTCGATCCTTTCCTCTGAGATTTCCAAGAAACGCAAAGAAGCGCCCACCGCGACCAGCAGCTCAACCACCACCGTCACCACCACAGAGGTACCGAAATCGAAATACCTAAAACGATCCGAGCTCGAAGCGGCGCGACAGAGCGAGTACGCGCAGCGGCAGAAAGAGCTCGTGGCTGCGCGAGCGGCGAAAGCGGCGGCGAAGGCTGCCGAAGAGGAGGCGGCAACGCAGAAGCGTGAGGAGGCGAAGGAGAAGCAGCGACTACTTGCCGTGGAGCGTAGGAAGCGCGAGGAAGAGGAGAGGAAGAAGCGCGAGGGCGCGGGAGACGAGGTCGAGAAAGCGGCCGACAACGAGGGGAGGGAGGAGATGACCGAGGAGACGGCGGTGAAATTACTGAGGGAGATGGGACATCCGGCTAGGCTCTTCGGCGAGAGTACCATAGGAAGGATCAAGAGGTGCAAGCGCATCATGGCCCAGCGCGAAGCGGCGAAGGACCCGTTGGATTCTCCGGCGCCGCTGATCTCCGAGGAAGAGATGCGCGTCAAGCTAGAGAACGTCAAGGAGGATCCCGAGCTGGTGTACCGACAACTGGACGCGTGGTTCCGGCTGGTGGTGCAGGAGTGGAGGAGAGCACTGGATGAACGGCCGCTGTCGGTGAAGGAGAGCTTTCAGGGGAGGAAGGCGGCGGACGCGATGAAACAGGCGGAAGAGTATATGAAGCCACTTTTCCGGCATTTCAAGCAGAAAAATCTCAAGGCGAACGTCTTCGAGAAGGTGTGCGAGATAGTCGTGGAGGCCCAGGCGAGGAGATACGTCAAGGCGAACGATGTCTATTTGAAGCTAAGTATTGGAAACGCGTATGTTCTTTTCCCTTCCCCCTTCTTTTCCCCACCCCCTCCACCCGAGATTGATGCTGATCCGGAAGGAAAATAGTGCATGGCCCATCGGAGTCACCATGGTGGGAATCCACGAGCGATCCGCCCGAGAAAAGTTGCACGAGAACCAGAAGGACGGCGCGGCTCACATCATGAGCGACGAAGTCACGAGGAAGTTCCTGCAGAGTATCAAGCGTTGCTTGAGCTTCTGCCAGACTAGGTGGCCACCAGAGGATCCCCTGCAGCTGATGGGGTGAGGAAGATATTCCTGTGTATCCGCATTTTTTGGAGTTCCTCAATTCATGAGTGTAATTGCAGCCTATCTATCAAGAATTACTGAACAAAAGCCTCAAGTTCTGACCAAAGGTATGACTGGTATGAAATGCATGGTCTCAGCGCCACCGATGGCCCGCCGGATGTCCAGAAACCAATCCGCGAAGCCTGTCGAACTGATAGAATGCCCGAGAGAGGGCGTGGAGGAAACCTTGCTTACTCTCCCTCACTTGTCCTCACTCAAACCACCCAAATAGTCTACCCTCCACCCGAGTGATACAGAATTTCGCCTTGCACAGATAAGGCGCTGCTAGTCTTAGAGGGTATTTGTTCCAAACGCTCCAGCAGCAAGGTACTTGTATGATTCGAATTGTCACGAACGCTGGCATATGGCATATCGTGGGCGCTCACCCTGAGATACAGCCATCCTAAGCAAAGAATAGACGAGGAGGGAGGTACTACAAGTATCTACCTTCACTCAATCCCCAACTCTTCCGATATCTTCCGAATCAACGCCTTCTTCAAGAACTGTTCTCTAGCCAAGGTCCTCGCGTGCTGTCCGCAACTCGTCAGTTTCACTCTTCCAAAAAACCTACTCAAAGGAGCGGGAAATTTACTTTCAAAAAGACCTCTAGTGTAATCCTCTCCCTATCAAGGGCCTTACCGAGGACGTAGATGGTGTCTTCGATCGCCACCTCCTCGGCGACGAGCTCATACAGCTGGGTCTCGACTACACTTCCAGCAACGACCATGGAATCCACCTCCGGCAGCTCGCGTGTCCGGCAATCCTGAATCACCGCTTCAGCCATAGCGATTCTCTCCCGTAGGATTTCTGAGTCGCTGTCACAGACGGCGTTAATGCGACGAAGTTCATGGGCTTCGCGCTCGAGCTGGAGGGATGACGATTGCAGCGCCGTGCGTTGCACTGAGGCGCCGGAGAGCGCGGAAGAGGTTTGGGCGTGCGACGTCTCGGCAAGGGCATGAAGGGCGGCGCCGATACGCGTCAGCATGTGCGGTTTTTCGGGGTTAGGAGGCGGTGGAGGTGGGTGTAGTGAAAGGGGAGTTAACGCCGGGGAGGGTGAGTCCAGGAGATCGCTTGGTGGAGCGGGTTGGGGCGTGGTTGGGGCGGCGAGTTGCAGTTGCGGCTGTTGGTGTTGGGGTGGGTATCCTTGGTATGAGGGGGGCCGTGTAACTGGGAACATTTGCGGTTTTGGTGGCGGAGGAGGAGAGGCGTGCTGCGGCGGCGGTGGGTGGGAGAAAGGCAGTTGGGGGTGGTGAATCGGCCAGCCTTGTGCTTGCGGTGATCCTGGGGGTGGTACGCCTCTGTACTGCATTGGCGGCGTGGCATAACGTGGGGGATGAGTGGTAGCTCCACCGGTGGCCGACGGCTTCGGAGGCGGAGGTGGCGGCGGGGGCTGTTGGTGGGGAGCCGGCGCCGGCATAGATTGAACAGAATGTCTCTGCGGCTCCTCGTGTGCAGCCAGTTCTTTCGGCAGCGGCGGCACGGGGGGTGGAGTCGGCAGGGGCTGTCGGGATTGTGGTGGCGAGCTCTTCGCAGCTAGCTCGGACGGCAGCGGCGGCCTCGGAGGAGGTTCCTTCGGAGCAATAGGTTGCTGTTCCGGCTGCTTGGCCATGACTGGTGGCTCCCGCCCAAACACGCCCCGCAGGACATCACAGAGGTCGACGATGTTTGATCTCTAGCCGTGGTCAGCGCTAACCCCTGGCAATGCCACCATCACTCGACTCACATCTGAGTATTGAATCCAATTCGCCAAGTACGGGTGATAGCACTTCCCCGCCAAGTCAACATGGTTGCTTGGGCGGATGAGCATGTCCTTTGCGGGCGTAACGAGGGCTATCGGCGGCTGCTTCGGGTACGTGAGTGGAACCCATATCGAAATCGGGATGTTATATGTCGCGCCGCGAAAGAGCACGGGCAGTGTGCCGAAGAGGTGGACGAGCAGCTCCGGCTTGCCGTTTTCGTGTGCTGCGATGAATCAGAAGCCGCCCAACGGTAGACTCGACGGATACTCAACGCACTGTAAACACTTGTCCGCGGTGCGAGTGTGGGGAGGTTTGCAAGGGTGTTTGCAACGTCGCTGTAGGTTCGCTGCGGATCTTGATACTCCTACGGATAAGGCCTACGTCAGCTGGGTTTGCGGACAGTGGTGGACTGGTTGGCTGACAGGAGCGATAACACGATGCAGCCATTGCAGTACTTGCGGTGACGGACCGCCGGCTGGTTGGGGGGTGGTCATCAAGGTCGCGGGTGCAAAAAGGCGTGATGTTGCGTTAATTGGAAGTGGAGGACTTCAGGGATGAGCTATTCTGCCAAGAGCTAGAGCCCCGCATTCCATTCACCGGCTATTACGTAGGCGCATACATATCTCCAAGAATCAACCAACCACAGATATCATCAAGGGGGAGCTACAACGGCCACTGCGCACACTGATCGAGCTCGAGGTCGGATAGTGGACAGTCTGTAGGTACATCGCCACGATCCAGCTGGGTCGCACGCTATTAATGATAAAATAAAATAAAACCACAGATTTCATCGCAGCGAGGACGTACAAGCAGACGAAAGCTGAGACTTGCAAGATATATGGCATCGTCCTACCCAAACTACAGCCCTGAATAGTTACAGCGAGCAAGTGAACGTACTCTACCTACAATCTTCAAATACACAATCATATGAAGGACGGAACGAAGTAGCAAACGAACCAACTACCCCGAAGGGAAGGAGAGCCCAAAACAAACCAAAAGCACGACATCCCATTTCAACAAAAAAAAAGCGCAGACACCTAACCCAGAAAGTAACGCGAAGCGGAAGGCCTGAAAAAACCGCGGACGGAGCCCCCCCGGTTCCAAACCGCAAAGTGAGGGAAAGCATGAAGTGAAAGAAGACTAATGACAACCGAATCAATTTAGCTTCACATAATTACCAGGGAACTGTCCTTGCTTTCCGTGAAGCTTCCCCGTCCACCACTCGTTGGCGTTACTGGTCCTTTGTACGATGTCTATGACGTCACCGGCGGCAAAACTGAGATCTCCGTCGGCTTGCGCTTCGAAATCGTACTGTGCCGTCGCTTTCTCGGTCTCGACACTGAGGTTCTTGGGCTTCGGCCTCGGCGGTGGCGGCGCCGGCTTTTTTTTGGCTGCCGCTGCGGCACCCCAATTGCTCCCGGTCGAATTGCTCCTTGCGACGCCGGCGCTACCAGGAACTGGTAACGTGGTTTTGGTGTCCGCCAGGAGACCCGCGGATTTCGTGGTTGCGCTGTATGGCGGCGGGGGGGTATCCGTCTCTCTCATGACGGGCCGGACAGAGTCCATCGATGCTGGACGGCGGCCCGCGGTAGCTTCCTCCTCTTTCCCGAACTTGTTAAATTTGGCGTTCGGCTTCATCTTATGGCCCTGAGTCTTAAACTTCGTGATCGACAGGGATTCGGTCCGTTCCTGGACGTCACCGCGCTTCTTTGTGAAGAGCCCTTCGATGTCGCTCACGAGATCGAAGTATCCGATGTTGATCGCTTGCATCTTCTCGTGAAGGGTATAAAAGATGTTGAGCTGCATGTAATAGAAGCTTAGGAATAGCGGATTGATGAACTCTCGCTCCAACGTGAACAACTTCGGTAGTTCCGTCTTGAGCAACTCGTTGTAATAGTCGAACTCCTGGGTCGCCAGTTCGACATCCGCTTCGGCCTTGTACAGAGCCTTCTCATCCTTTAATGTCTTCTCCTTCTTTTCCTGTAGCTTCTTCTGCGTTGCTCGGTGTCGGTCGTAGTCGAGCTGCTTGTGTTGGCGTTTCAGCGCCGTCTTTCGGATTACCTTGATGACCTCCGTCAATTCATCCGCCGGCCGGATAATCCGAGTTTCGATCATCTCTAGTTCCGGAGAAAGAGTCGCCTTAAGGTCGGTAACAATGTCCTTGTACTCGTCGCACGCCCGTATCCCTTCCGGATTGCCCTCATCCTTGAAGGACGCGGGATCCGACACCCGCCCCGAGATGGGCTTATAGATCTCGGCTATCGCATTGGAGAATTCGATCTGATGATCCAGCATGCCTGCACAGTACTGTTCGTTAGCAGCAATGACGGACGATTGGGCGTGCTTGCTGCGGCGCGGCGGCTCGTCCGTAGGAATGCGTACCATTGATGGCATCGAAGTACCTGAGACAAGCCCTAATCAGCCAAAGTCTACCCCGCAATACCCGGCCGCGTTCAGACTCTACCTCTTCGATTCGTCATGTAGTCTTTTTGTCTCCTTTGGCGCCAGATGTTAAAATCTTCCGGGTCGGAGAGTTGGCAGGGCCGTACTCACATTCTCTAGTTCTTGGAATCGTCGCTCGGCGTCTACGTACACTGGGTCTTTCGTGTTGTCGCCCTGCAGAAGTGGTTAATCGTAGCAACGATGGGAGGTTCCGGGCGCATAGTTACCAAGTTGAACTTCTGTTTTATCGACTGGGGTGCCTGCAGAGGGATCGCTCAGTACCTGATCTGCGCCCACGGAATTCCTGTGATCCGGATCTCACCCTCACGACACCTCGCGAGAAGCCTTTCCAACTCATGTCTATGTGGGAGGTTTGGCTGTATTGGCGGGTGTGGTCGTTTAGATGATCGAGAACAAAGCTCCGGTGTTGCGCAGCCAGTAGCGAGGGAGGGATGTGGGTTGGGTGGTAGAAGGGTGGCAGAAGGGTGCTGGAAACGATGGAGATGAGCGTCAAAGGGAACTGAGAGAGAATGGGTGGAGAGGGGCTTTGATGGCTAACGACTAAGCTCCCGCCCAGACGACAAGTACTGGGAGGTCGGCTTGGTATGGAGCCGTATTCTCGCTTTCCTCCATTTGATGACGCACTCGTCCAAGCCATCTGCACTCCGCCACAGTCATGGCCGCGCGCTTGTCAAGGACCACGAGCCGCATGCGCGGAAAACCATGGGGCCCCGGCTGCCCGCCCACGCAATCCTCGGAGAGCGAATCCAGCGAGGCAGTTCGGTCTGAGCAAATAAGGAGTTATTCCTTCGTGCGAACAGAATCTGTAGCCTCGACTTTCCAAGACTGTTCCTGGATATTCGCTCTGGCCGTGCAGATATAACTAGGTAAGACAGAATCCTTCATATGCATACGGCTGCACGGCATCATCTTCATCCCTCGGACTGAAGTTTTCGCCGCAGTCCGAGTCCCGACTTCCGTTGGCGCCAAGCGCCAAGTCGGGCTTTGCTGATCTTCGTTCATCTCATCCGTCACAAGACAAACGCTCCGCCTCATGGGACGCGCAACCTCGTGAAAGCCCAAATTCTTCTGTCGAAAACCGAAGCGAGCTGGGCGTGTAAATGAGGACATACATATCTAGGTATCTCAGCCCCAATTACTTAGGTCCGTATCTTGTCGAATGTTAGGGCGGTGATATCTACGTACACCCAGAGTAATCAGAAATCGAAAATTCGATGTCTACGTGCGCGAGACCACGATTATGTACATACTCACGTTTTACCAACACATCGAGCCCGGTTAAGCGGCACGTCGCCAGTAATCACTCGGAATCTGCTTGAGCAGCGATCAATGGCTCAACTGTCAGATCCAGACGTCTGCAAGTGAATGCAGTGGTGGCAAGTGAGCGCACATGCTGGCAAGTGGCCCGCCGACAAGCTCTAGTTCCGATGGGCGATGGAGGTCGTGAGTCGTGACAGATAGTGGATTGGATATGCATGTATATAGAGGTTCTTCCGCCTCGTTCGAACAACAAAGATAATCAGCTCTCTCAGTTATATTTGACATCACCATCATCACCAGCATCGCCTCCTTCACTGGATACCAGCAACGGCACCTGAGAGCTCTGAACATAACGTGGATATCGATCGCAGTATGGAGGATACGCCGCTTCTTCCCCCCGGAAAACTGTTCCTGTCCAGGGGATTCCATACGATGCAGTGCGGGGTGTCGGGTTTCAACTTCCCCCGCATCCGCGCATGGTCTCAACCAACTTCAATTTCAACTCACCTTGAGGGCCCTTGTGTATGGCGCCCTGGGATCCGGATCCTTTTTGCATCGTCTATGTAGCATTCACCTGACCAAATGACCATAACCCGTACCCGGCCCATTGTAGTCTAATCCGAAACGCAGCCCCGATCGCTCGGACTTGCCACCGACTTGGCAACTAATCGAACGGATCTCCCGTCCCAATAATGATTCATGCACCCCCAGGGGCAGCCTTTCGTGCGCTTGTGGTATGTAGCACAGGTCCTTCCAAGTCCGTTCCTCGGATATCACGTGGGAATCCGACAGTGTATGCATACTAGGTGCGATTCCTCCGCCGTCGTACATACATATCTATTCTCCGCTCCATGTGGGGTCAGTATTTGCGGGTTGCTTCGATATCCCTACCTCCAGACCGCCACCGTTTTGTTTGTGTGATGGCCAACTAAATAATGGGCATGAATTTTGTCGACATATCCGTCCCATCTCGGCTGTGATGGTCAACAAATAGGCATGAATTTTGTCAACATATCCATCCTATCCCGGCATGCCCGACGAAAATAATCTCAAACTGACTGCCATATTCAGAATCGAGACCCGACGGTAGTGCCGACGGACCAGGATCCGGGCGGACGCAACCAGTGGGTTCGGTGGAATTCTAGAGGACTCTTGAGTGCCGGGAGCGGAGCGAGCAGCGTGACAAACACGTGACATGGCAACCCGCTGCCGACTGATACACAAGCAGAGTCCTCTGCCAGCTTACAGACTCTCGCGATGGCACGACTTCGTCGGGAGCCGGAGAAAAGCGTGTAGATAGATAGACAATTAGATGGAATTCATGTTTTTTTTTGGGCCATTTGGCATCATCATTATCGGGTATGATACCCAGGGCGCGAGAGTGCACTCGGCATTATGGGCGGTCGAGATTAACTAGAGATCACATCCCTGCTCTTGACCGCTGAACAAGAAAAAAAAGGGCTTTCCGTGGCTGTGGCTGGCGGGGTTGTATCTGAATTTTCGTTATGTACGTCTTCCGGTCTTCTGCGAGAAGGTGAAGAAGTCTCTCCCCTCGTTAGTTATGTACATCGCGGGAGCATGAAAGAGTATTCCGTGAACGGGAGTGACGTGGCACCAGTGTCTCCGTATGTGAATATGTAGGCGTCCTATGGTTCGCCTCCAGATTCTGTCAATTAGTAACACCGATCGACCGGATATTAATATGACGGACTCTGGCACCTCGGCCAGCGAACACGGACACCCAGGGCGAAAACCCTCGACGACTGAGCAGACAAGCTTTGGAGTGCATATGAGGCTCTCCCTTTTTTGTTTTTTTCTCTTCTGACCCCGCCTGCCATCAAAGTGGGGTTGAGAGATAGGAAGAACAGTATATCTAGCATGGTGTGCAGACGGCGGGGTCGACCGCGCCCCGCGGCTGCAGGAAATTCTGGATGGATTGTGTGCAGGTGTCCGTCCGTCCATTGATTGTGTTTTATGGCATTGCATGGGGCTTCAGAAAGCTGTCAGTCTTGATGCGTCTATCCGTCTACCCTCGTTTTGGGGATCACTCGGCTTTGTTCCTCTGCCGTCGGGCGGACGGATAGGAGTATCTAGGTATGTAGATATCTAATAAGAAGAGAAAAGGCTTCTCTGCACGATGTCGGAGGTGTGGTCCCATTCGGGGGTGATCGGCCGGGGAGCAAAGTGGGGGAAACTGGCGTGTGGTTGGTCGTGAGATTATTTTTTTAGTCGATAACCGCAACCGGCTGGTTGCAAGACGAAACCGTGGTGTGTAGATACCTCCTGGTGGCTCGCTATCATCCAGCGACATGCCTTTTCTCCGCCGGGAGAAGAGGGCGAAGAGGGGAATTGTTGCATTGAGCGTGCCCTGACCGATATTGTTCTCGGGCGGAGAACAAAGTTCGTCGAAGAATGCTGTTGGTATCTGGCCCTGGCAACCAGGCTGCAGCCAGCCGGCAAACAACCAGCCAGCCTTCTAGCCAGGCAGCAGGGTGGTGAAAAAAAATATACCGTATCTAGTCTGCTTCTCGATACCAGATCTGAGTAGGAACCGGAATGTCATAATTCTTCAGCCATCGGCCGTGCAGAGGAGAGTGATTCTTGAGTAAACTAGCCTAGACTGCTTTGTTTAGCGGGTTGCTGCAGATCGCTCCGCTGACCGACAACCCAACTACTTGCTGACTGACTTTGTCCCACTCGCAGCCGCAGTCCACCCTCCATCCCCTTCCCTTTCCACACTGAAAGTACTCCCGGTCTCAACCACAGCACAGCGTACGAGCACACGATACACTCCTATCGCCCACGGAGGCCACCACCTCTTAAATTGGCTGCGCTGACTGTCACCCGCCCCTCGACACAACCCCCCTCCCTAGCACCGGCGCCGATTGCTCTCCGAATCGGCATCCCGTCTCGTACCACCCCCCCCCGGCGCGCGACAAACATCGCCAATCCCCACTGGATCCTCCCTCCCTCTTCGTCTGGCTCACGTCTCGGACGAGTAGGTCGGACTGGGTTTGACTGCCACGCAAACACCGGCTTCCGATGCCGCGAGGTTCCACGGGCTCTTCGTCAAAGCGTCAGGGCCTGCACTCGAATAGCCCCAACTCCCACAACGGCCTTGTCGCTCCCAAACGCCCGGTCCGTTCGCGGGCTTCGAGCTCCGCGTCCTCGCTTGCAGCACCAACAGCAGCACCTACGAGTCAGCCCGCGATTCAGGAGGTGTCGGCGGCGGCGGCCCGGTTCCACTCGGCTTCAAATGGAACGGCGAACATGGACGTTGCAAACGGGTGGAAAGGGCAGCGGTTCTATGACTGCTTGGGGGAGGATGGTGACAGCAACTGTGGGGAGGGGATGAATGGCACTGTTGGCGATCACCAGAAGATTGACCTGACCCCGTCGGGCGGAAGGTCGTCGGATACTTCTGTAGCCACTGTTCTGTCCTCGTTCCCACTTCTGGATACAATCACGCTTCTGATCATCTTTCTGCAAATACCCCCAACGATCTTGACCATTATTCACTTTCTTTTTTTCGTGCAAACCTTTGTACCACCGTCAACTACACTTTTCAGCCTGTCCACCACCGTTTCGGTGCCCTCCTTCGCGAATCTGTTACTACAAGGTTCCAACGGGTCACCGTCGCTACTTACAATCATGTTTGCAGATTGTATCTTGGCTTCAGTTTCGCTTTTCCTCTGGCCGTTTGCGTGGAACTTTCTCGTCGACTTCGCGCAAGCGATAATCGCGATCACTCTCGGTGCTGGGAATTCTACCGGCGACAGTTTGCGAAACGTAGCGGTGTGCGCGGGAGTCATGAGTGGAGTCAAGGTTGTTCAAGGCTGTTTTCGCTTGTCGGATTCTTGGGACAGCATACAACCGACGCACCTGGGCAAAGGAGGAAGGGTTTCCAACATGCTGACGGGCCGTGTCGACAATGCCGGCTGGATTCGCACGTTTTTCGCCATCCATATCATGGCGCAAGCAGCGATGAAGGCTACCAGGCGTTGGCTGATACGAAGACCCGAAAGCGTCGACACGTCATTGGGCTCTTTACCGGGAAACGCAAAGGATGGCTCGACCAAACAAAAAGACAAGGATCCCGAAGCAGCTGTTGGTGGCCCGTCGATTCCGATGCTGGAACGGTCCAATTCTGTGGGCGGTGGCAAACGGAAAAAGAAAACTCAAGTTCAGAGTATTCGAAATAACCAGCCACTGTGGGCCACAATGGCTAGTGCGTTGATTCATATCGCGAAGGAAGTGGAGCGAAGCCAGCTGTCTTCCGAGGCATCGAATACGATTGTCGGGGGTGCGGGCACTGCCTCCAGTGAAACTCTGGCCGGAGGTGATGATAGTGGTAGTGTGTGGATTACGAAGATTGGGTCCACTGAGGTTGGGTTTGTGGTAGGGTTGGTTGGCGGATCAAAGGGGGAGGAAAAGTTGGTGTATGCGGTGAATGGAGGGATTGATGCGCTTGGACGGGATTCGAGCCTGCCGTTTTTCGTGCGCGTCAATGGGATAGTTTGGCCTCAGACCGAGATATATCCTCTAGCGCGCCGGGCTAATAGTATTGGCGAGGTCGATGGAGATGTTGCTGCCACTGCTGCCGCAAGTGGGGAGGACGAGTGGACAGTGGAGGTGATGGGGCTGACGGGGTCGACGGAATACGATTTCGAGTTCGTGAAGACCAGTGGCGGAGTTGTGTTCTACGGGACGAGCGCGTGTACCCTACCTGCGCAAGGTAAGATTGGTGATGCGGTTCTTCCTCGGGAGAGAATAGTAGAGCTAACGAACGAACGAATCAAGCATCCGCCGCTCCGACCGCTAAGCATCAGCAACAGCCATCGAGGCCGCTTTCGCCAGTCACCACGCTAATGCATTCTCTCGCACAAGCCAACTCAAGCGTCACCGAAACAAGAGGCCATCTCAAGTCGATCCGGAAGGCTCACAAGACTGCGCTCAGCGAGATCCGGAAAGAGATCGAAAAACATCGTGGACTGATTGGCAATGACCGCGGCGAGGAACGAGCGTTCCGTCGCAACCTGGCCTTGAGGGAGTCAATCAAGCGTGCCGAGGAAGAGACGGAGCAGATGTCGGTACAGATGAAAGATCTGCAGAATCTTCCGGACAAGATGAAGCCCGAGTGGGAAGCAAAGAGGAAACAGTGGCAGGCGGAGAAGCGTCGCCTTGCAGCAGCGCTGGCCAAAGCTGCGGAGGACAAAGCGAATGCTGACCGCCAGGCGTCCGCTGTGGAATCGGAAGTCGCTTCTCTCGCTGCCAAAAAGGAGAAGCTGTTGGCCCGCCTCACCAAACTTCGCGTCGACCTCGGGAAACTGGACTCCGAGAACTCCGAGGGCTCCGACACGAAGGAGAAGAGACAAGCCGAGCGTGAAGCCGCTGAAATTCAGCGCCAATCGATCGAGTCCGAGTACCTGGGCGCAATCCAGCGTCTCGATGGTCGCATCAACGAGTACAACCTCCGTTCCCATGAGCACTGGGCGACGTATTATGCTCTCGAGAACGCAACTCTCCAGCAGACGGCCGCCGAGATGCCGCTTTGCGGCTCAGCTCACGGATCTTCCAACATTATGCTTCCGTTCGGTATGATCCCACACGATGCTCACTCGACGCCGAACCTCCACTCGTCTCGCGAGCGGTCGATGAGCATCTTTTCGGACGGCAGTGTCATCACCAACCTCTCTGAGTTGGGCCATACCAGCTCGATGTCAGCGTTCGAGCCGATTTCGAACCGCCACAGCTCGGCGGTCGATTACATCCCGGGACCCATCGGAGTGGTCGGACGTGGCAGGGGAGGCGACATGTGACCTTTGGGGGAGGGGGAGGGGTTGGGTTTTTGTATTTGCCGTAGCCGTAGCCGTAGCCGTGCAGCTGCCCATCTCTGTCGCTTCGTTCCATGTATGTATCTCGAGAATCCGATCATGTATTTCCAGTTCCCGTGGACAGATCACATTTACACTTGTGGGGGATGTCAAGCATTAGGTGGCTGTGCTTTTTTGTTTCTCTACCTATCTGTGTCTCGTTTCGTTCTCCTTTCCTATGTGCATAAGAGACATACCAACTCTCTCGCAATGGGCCCGGGTGGTTGGTTCGCAGCAAAGGAGAAATTTATGGGACGACGATGTGATACGGTGTGATGCGAAGCGAGGTGTGGTTGTGCAACAAGCGATATGCAGGTACATCATAGCCTGCCCAGCCAGCCCCCACGGGACACGTCTACCCACACTTGCAATAGAGGACCCAATCATGTGGTGTCTGTTAGGAAACCATCGCACGACAGTTTCTTTCGTCAAGCGTCCCCACGGTATTTTCCGACAAAAAAGTCGCGATTTATATACAATTTCATATCTTAGATAATCCCGGGTAAAAAAACATTAACTACTATGCAAATGTACCCTTTCAACGATGCTACTCGTACTCGGGCTGTATCTCCATGGCATGCAGGTGCTGCATCACACAAGTCCATAATGTTGCGAGTGCGTTCAACGATGAAGAAAGCTGAACCGTTTTCTTGGCGTTTTACGAACATTTCAAGCAGTTGATCGTAAAGCCGTGAGAGCGGTTTCTGTTTGGGACGTATGCGCGCAGGTATGCTGTTGTTCGGCGGTTGAAACTTCCTACCTGTAACTACATAGTTAGAGCCCATTGAACCATACAGGCCACCCACCTGTGGTTGACGCTTGAAATGTATTCTTTCATCATCAATTATGACTTATAAACATGGGCAGAATCCCAATTCTCTGAATATTGAGCTTCAGCTTAGGGGCTTGTCAGTTTCACGAAATAGAATTGTCGGTTTCGAGGGAAATATGTTCTCACAGGTGGTGTGGAGTAGCGAGTTGTAGACGACGTGTAGAAACACTTCTTTTTGACCCCATGATTCTCCTCGTGACCCGTGAGGATGAAGCATCGCTACTCGTTGTAATTACCTTCTCTACACATCACGATGCTTGACTAAGAGTATCGAGCCTCGACCCTAGCCTCGATGAACTACGTTCTTCGCGCACTCTCCGGTGGTCGTGAAAACGGTGTAGCAACGCCGAGAAAACGTGTGATTTCCCCAGACAACCTGGAGTATTCTTTACATTTGTTTCGCGACATGTCTACGCTTGGAAGAACAGGTGAGCTACTTCTTCGGCTTCCCGTATCAAAAGGTCTGATTATACTGAGTATACACCAGGCGCATTGTTTTTACGCCGAAAAAGGTGTCGCTTTTCCGCCCGCTTGCGAAATTCTCAATCATCCCGATGTGGTATTTGCTTTTCCTACGTTTTGCAGTGCGAAATAGTAGGACTACTGTCGAATTCCTACATAAAAAAAGAACCCCATTTTTACCAGTGTATTATGTATGCCGTCATCGATGCATCACTCGGATCGATCGTCGTGATCGTGCTCCACCGTGCTCCATATGTCGCAGAGGCCTAACGATATTCACGGATGGGTCAAGGGTCGACAGTGGGGCCTCAGGATATACAGTGGTCTGGAAGGAATGAGAAGGATGGGTGAGCATCAAGACTCATATGGGTTTCAACCAGGAGGCCTTTGATGCGGAATGCGCTGCGCTGGCAAGAGCATTGAAAGTAGCAGCCAGGAGACAGCAGGTCCCCGAAAAAGCCACGATATCCACCAATGCACAAGCGGCAATCTCGAGAATTGCGCCGGACGAACCGGGCCCAGGCCAACAGCACGCCCCGGAAGCGAGGAAATAGATTGCGCAGCTGAAGGCAGCGAATCTAGGCAGTAGTATTGAAGTGAGATGGTGCCCGGCCCACGAGGGGGTAGAAGGGAGTGAGGCAGATGGAGGGGCCGAGTGGACGGGCTACACGAACCAGTACGGGAGGCGGCGAATGCCTCTCCCCAGGTCACTGGCCAATATTAGGCGGGAGATTGCGGAAGAGAAGTGGGAGGAGGCATGGAGCTGGTCGGGGAAGAGGGCCAAGAAGAAGAAATACAAGCTCTCGGGAAAGATGCGCCAAAACGAAACGGTGGCGCGAGGACCGAAGCGGCTGGCCGAGCGGTTCCATCAGCTCAGAACGGGGCACTGCCACACTGGACAATTCATGGAATGGACGAAGAATCCAGACACGGCGGAGTGCGGGTGGTGCCAGTACAAGACACAGACACGGAACCACCTGTTCAAGAACTGCAAGCAATGGAAGACGCAGCAGAAAGCTCTGTGGACGGAGGTCCGAGAAGCCACGGGAAGAGGGAAGAATCGTTTCACGATCCGCGACCCCCTAGCGGACAAACGATGCACCCATTCGGTTATGGGCTTTTTGCGCACGACTAGGGGAGGGCCACGGGTCGCGCCACCGAAACCGGGCGAAGGCCGAACAGCAGGCGTGGGGCCGAGGGGAAGATGAGGAATGGAAGGCGAGGGGAAGGAGTAGAGGGCGGGAGCGAAGAACCATTTCATTTCTTTCCTTTCGTAATCTATCTGTCGTTACACACTCTTTCTTTATTTCCTTGATCTTGGGAAAGGCCAGGGCGGGGCAGGGGGAATTGCCGCGGGCCGCGGGCGGACTACTGGAGGTTGCGGTGGACGGCGAACGGGAAAGGATTGTATATAATATCACCGTGGTCCGATAGGGTCGCATGCGATCAATGTATCACCATCATCGTCATCGTTATTAGACGTGTTGCACACAATCAACGATTATACCAAAAAAAGAAAAAGAAAAAGAAAAAGAAAAAAAGGACTATCATTGGGATGAGCAACATAACCAACCTGCCAATCGTAGTCGTGACATACGTAATACACAAAACAGAAAAAAAAAGCCTCCCGTTATGTAACTATACCCCCAGTGCCAGCCTTCTATCCAATGCATCCGAGTACCTGAAAAAAACAAGAAATAAAATCGCGGTAAAGACTTTAAAAAAATCAAAAGGGTATATGTACCTAGTACGCCGATCCCCCCCGATCACAAGCCCCCAAACTAAAATCCAAAAGAAACAAGGCGGTACAGAATCCAAGAGAGATGGGAAAAATATAAGAGAGGATAAAAAAAAATGGACTCAAACGTTCTCATCGCCAACAATCTTGGTCTCAGCGATGTCCCCCTCGCCCTCCGCCGTCGTGAACAGACTGGGCGCTCTGCTCCTGCTGAGCGCGAACTCGACGACGCTAGGAGTTCTGCTCCGGCCGCGGTGGGCGGACGGACTGGTGACTCTGCTGCGGACGCGGGGTGTGGCTGGACTGGCTGCTCGGCTTCTCCCCCTCGAGGTCGACGGGGTGCCCGGCTGACTCTTCCGGATGTGGAAGCTGAGGTGCGGCAGGAGTCCGTTCTTGGGGCACTGCGTCTCGGCCGTGAGTTGGTCGACCTCCTCGCGGAGGAAGCTCATCTCGCTGACGAGATCGGCGAGGCGGCCAACGTCGACGTAGTTCTTGCCCGCCCCGCCGTTCTCGCGCCGCGCTTGACTCAGAAGCGAGTCGATGTATTCCTGCAAGACTAGCGTGGACATGCTCTCGTGCCGCGGCATGAAGAGGCGCGCCGAAAGCGTGTGCGATATCACGAGGAGGTCGTTGCAGAGCGAGCCCAGCAGCTTCGTCCGGACACGCTCGCAGGCCGTCGAGCGCAGGAGGTGGATGGCTAGCACCGGATCTGCGGGCACTTCGCCGACGATGATGTCCATCATGTCGATTATCTTCTCGACGATGCACTCGAACCGTTCGTAGGGCCAGTGGCCACCGAGTGATATCTCGTAGTGCGTCGCGGGAAGCAGGCCCTTCGCGAAGCCGACGCGGTTACTTGCTTTCTGCACCATCGCGTCGAATTTCTGCTGCAGACTGGGGTGTTCCTCCGAGGCCTCGATGGCGAAGAGGAGATGGTGGAGCCAGTCGAGTGACGAGCCGAGACTCTTCACCATCTCTTCACGGGCGTGGTATGGGAACAGTGTCAGGTGGACGAACGTTGCAACCAGCAAACCGACGGGGAGGGTTGCGAGACGGCGTCCGAGGGTGTAGTGCGCGGGGCCTTGCTCGGGAAACACGGTGGCCACGCCAAGGATCAGATTGTATGCCAGGGCGAAGACGGTTCCCGACTTGCTGAACACCGGATGGAGTACGAGCCATCCGATCAACACCCCGACGACGCTCGTCAGTGCGATCGACACCACGATGTAATCCTGGGATGCTCCGACCACCACGAAAGCAGTGATACCACCGGTCACAGCCCCCAGCAGTTTCATACCCGCGGTTCGGATCGTCATCCCCCTGGTTGTCTCCATCGCCACCATGGCCGAGATCATCGCCAGCTGGGCACGCATGGAGTCGTACCAGACATACCAGTTACCGATGTAAGCGGGGAGAGCCAGAGCGCTCATGACGACAGTGAATTTGAAGGCGTACTTGGCGTGCCTCGAATGGTGCAAGGCAATGAGCCTCTCGGACATCCAGATACCCATTCGCTGGAGCACCGTGGTGGAGTCCAAGAAGAGAAGGTACGCCTCGTCGGAGGCCATCATGGAGCGCCCGCGGGACATGGCGTCGAATCTCGAGATGCCATCGGACCTCCCTTTATCCGCGAACGTCACGCCATGCGGTTCGCTGTGCTCGAATTCGTTCCGACGGAGCTTGCGGGGAAGCACGAACCGGATACGGCTCTGGATGGGTTCGATGATGGTGACGGCTCGAGCCATGTCCTTGCAGATGTCCAGGATATCGAGGACCGTGGTGTTGATCTGGTCCGTGAAAGCGGAATTCTCGAGGTCTCGGTGGTCCGTCACGGACCTAGCCGTAACGTCCTCGTTCAGACAACTGCAGAGCCCGTCGACCTCCCGAACGAAGCCAGCATGGTCCAGCAACGGTGTCGGCGTGCCGCTGTAGACGCCTTCCACCCGGGCGGTCATGACGTCCAGGAGATCCTGAGCATTCGCAAGGACGGTGTCCATTGTTCGGCGGGTGTTGATGCTGTTGGTGTCCTTGGTGTAGTGGTTCAGCGGATCTCCCAGGCGAACCCGACGCTTCCTGCGCACCGATGCATTGAGAACGCGAACGGCCGAGATGAGCCGACACATGCACCGCTCGAGTGGTATCAGATAGCTCGAATCGACCCGGGCGAAGCTGATCTCATAGTTGGCTTCGTGCAGACTGGTCGCCAGAGCACGTTCTGCGGACTTGACAGCGGCCATGTCGACCTCCTCGCAGCCGCCCGAGATCATGGTCTGCCGCACGGAAGCGACCACGCCCTTGACCTCGCCGATCGCCTTGATCGCCTCCCTCTTTAGGGTTCCGCCCCGGTCCTCCGGCCAGACCGCGACGCTGACGAGGAGACTGGCGCACGCGCCGAAGAACATGACGAAGAAAAACATATGGAACTGGGCGTCAAAGTGGTTGATCCCCCGGATCAGCGCGAACATGTTGACGAGCATGAAGAAGTTGATCCCCAAGTAGCTGCGGCCGATCTTAGACCGGATGTAGCCGCAGCCGAAGGCACCGACAGTCAACGCGAACCACAGGAAGACTCGCCGCGGGGCATGGATATGCGAGTCGTCGCCATACTGGATGTAGCGGGCGAAGAACAAGCACAGGTTGGCGTACGCAAGTCCGAGCATGATGCCGAACAAACCGATGAAAGTCCCAAAGAGCTGGCCGCCGACCGTCTTGATCGGAAAGAGGTAGATGGCCTACGGGAGGTCAGCCTTGGGAGTACCGGGCTATCGACAAGCTCCAAACTTCCATAGGGGGGGG
>Ga0307508_10001039_pt1 | contig 32194 bp, 33 predicted proteins | sample 9_EM_MG_FD_203089 | JGI IMG/M metagenome (GOLD analysis project Ga0307508, IMG submission 203089) | Populus trichocarpa ectomycorrhiza microbial communities from riparian zone in the Pacific Northwest, United States - 9_EM | ecosystem: Host-associated > Plants > Roots > Unclassified | place...
CGCCGCCATCGCCGCCGCGTGCTCGCTCACGCGATTCAACATCGTTCCCGCCATGGCTGCTGCGCATTGAAGTCTTTGCAGGAAAAGTCAAAACTCATCCGTTTAGGGACTAAACATCGAGTAGGCCCTCCTGCAATGCGGGGTGCCCCGCTGCGCGGCCGCGAAGCGATCACAACCCTGGCGGACAACTTTCCGCTTCGCGAACGGACATCACTCTTCGCACACGGTTCCGTCCCGTGCAGTGCGGATCAATACCGTTGCGTTACCCCGAAACAGACGAACACCGCCATGCGCGACTGGCTCTATCAGCGCCCGGTCAATACGACCCTCTTTGTGCCGGGCAACGAGCGTACGCGCGAGTACCCGCAGCGCACCGCCACCACGACGGCCGCCACCGAGCCATTGGCCGGTCCGGACCATCCGCTGCGCCCGCGTCCACGGAACGAACCCGACGTCGCCGAAGTGCTGAAGGTATCAGGCCGGGCGACGGCCGATGCGCCCTCGAACATGGACCGTCCGGGGGCCTCACAGCTTCGGCACCGAATGGCTGCGCACTCGCCCTCGGGCTTGGTTCCCTCGGCATTTACTGCGCCGATGCCCAGCTTTCTGACCGGAGAGACGAGCGGTGCGGTGGTCCCCCTCGGCCCGGCGCAACCGGGCGGCAGGCGGCACCCCATCAACCACAGCCTTGCAGACCAGGTGCTGCAGGCGCCGGTGGCCCCGAACTTCACCCATCGGCTGAACGCCGCCGAAGAGGGCTTCCACAACGCTACTCTGTGGCATCGGGTCGCACCCGACGCGCAAACGCACGCCACGCTGCTGGTCGCAGCCACCAGCCTCGACGCGGCCTTGTCGTCATCGCAATTGCGCAACCTCGCGGCCTCCGCCCGCATGCATACCGCCACGCGGGTGCGTCTGGACTTCGCCGTCGGCGAGCTCGATCGCCTCGACCAATGGCTGGCCGCCGCCGAAGAACCGGCGGGCGCCGGTGCGCTGCAACAGCGCCGCGCCGCGCAGGACGAAGTGGGCCGCCAGCGCCCCGTGGTGCAGGCCGCAGCCGAAGGCGCACTGCGGATCCAGGAGCATCACAACGCAGCACTGAACGCGGCCGAGCAGCGCCTGCTGGCGCTGATGGTCGAGCACCCGCCGGGCTTTGCATCGATCCGGCCCGTGCCGGAACTCGGCGCCCAGCTTCAGGCACTGGCGAGCCTGCTGCCCGAGCAATCGCTGAAGGAGGCGATGCCGCGCTCGGCGATGGTGGAGGCGGTGTCGCGCTCGCTGGCGCACGTTACCAGCGGAGACTCGGCGCGGGCCACCGATGCGCTGCAAGCGCTGATGAGCACGCCCACCTCGCACTGGATGTCGCCGCCCGCCTCGCCCGGGCCGATGGCCGAGTCCAGCGCAGGCGCGCAGGTGCAAGCCGACGTGAAGGCGTTGTCACGCCTGATGAGCGGCGTGCAACGCGGCACCGAGGTGCTGATGCTCGCGCCGCAAGACAAGGCAACGATCGCACAGGTGAGCGCCGATTCGCTCGACGTGAAGGCCTACTGGCGCGCCGACCAGGCGCTGCAGCAGGAGATCTCGGCTTCCGTGCGCAGCTGGCTGGAAGGCGCGCAGCGCGCAGCGATCACCAGCCTGGAGAAGAACCCCGACGCAGCGACCAGCCTGCGCGACCTCGCCGCGCTGCGCGCCGTGCGCATGGGCTTCATCTCCAACGCGCCGGATTCGCACTACGGCAGCGTCAACAAGCGCCTGACCAAGATGGTCACGCAGTGGGTCGACCGCGCCGAGGCCGCGGAACGCGGCGTAGTGGACCGGCTGCGGCAGATGTTTGGCCTCGCCGGTGCTCAAGGACGGCCGCAGGGCGCGGACATCGAGCAAGGCGACACGGTCGCAGCCCAGGCGCGCCGGCGGCAGGAGTTCGATCCGCCGACCCTCAACCCACTAGGCAAGAAGACGCCGCTTCGCCTCGCCATCCTGCAGACGCTGGACACGGTAGGCGCCTCGGTTGGCGTGCGAACGCCCTCGGTACAGATGCACGAGGCCACGCACGGCGCCTCGCAGGCACTGGAGCAGGCTGCAGGCCGGCTCATAGCTCACGCATTCGCGCAGGGGCAAGAGCCATCGCCCGAGGCGGCCATCGCCAAAGGGCTCGGCGCCTTCATGCGCGGGCATCCCGAACTCGGGCCGACACACGAGCCCTCGGCCGAAGACATGACGGCGATCCTGGGGCATGCGTGCGAGGCGATCAACGGCGCCAGGGCGCCGCTGCCGCCCGCCGAGCCGCTGCTGGCGATGGTTCAGCGATCGGCAGCGGCCCTGCAGGCGCTGCCGGGCGCGCAAGCGGATGCGGGTACCGCGGCACTGCTCGCCACCTCCCGCGAGCGAACCGCCGCAGCCGCCAAGCTGCTGACGCCTAACTCGGACGGCCGGCAGCGCTTCGTCGATGACATCTGCGCCAAACTCGACACCTGGGATTTGCGCACCCGTCTGCGTGCCACCGACGGCTCGGTCGCCGGGCTCGGGCTGCTGCCCAACATGTCGATCTCGCATCCGGCTGCGGGCAGCCCGCTCATCACGCCGGTGATGAGCGCCCAAGTGCGGCGCGAGGCCTTCATCGACATCTTCCACCCGATGCAAGGCCTGCAGATCACGGCGGGGTCGATCCGCCACACGGGCGGCGAACTCGGGCTGAGCGCGGGGCCAGCCTTCAAGCTCGCCGAAGACGTGCTGGGCTTGCGCCTGTCCGGCGGCATCAAGGGCGCGCTCAGCAGCACCCAGGTCGAGGGCGCCATCCTGCGCATCCGCCGCGAGGCGGGCAAGCTGCCCGAGATGATCGAGAACCTGAAGAACACGGTGCGCGACCTCGCCCAGTGGGAGACGCTGCGCGACGACCGCGGCCAGCCCTACGACGATGCGGTGTCGGCCCTGCTGGCGCGCAACGAGAAGCTGATCGTCTCCGACATGACGCAGGACAACGCCAGCAGCACGCTGGAGTTGTCGGCCTCGGCCGGCCTGAGCGTGGGAGACCCGCGCAAGGGCAAGCGCAACGCCACCTTCGGCCCCAATGCGTCGGTGTTGCTGTCGACTGAGCGGCAGCAACAGTCGTATGTGGACCACTCGGGCAACGTGAGGGTGCTCAACGAGCAGGGCTCGGTCGCCCAGCACAAGTTCCGCGCCTCCGCGAGCCTCACCGCCAACATCGGCGACCCGAACAACTACCCCCACGCTTCGCCCGCGCAACCGGCAGCGCGCCAGTCCACCGAGATCACGGGCGTGAAAGGCCCGATGGTGGAATCAGGCACGCGCGAATTCGGCCAGAGCTACGAGAAGGCCTCGGTCACGCTGCTGGACTTCGCCGGCACGATCGACGCAGACCACGACCGTTTCTACAACACGCCCGAGCCCCTGCTGGCCGAGGTGGAGCTCAATCGCGAGCAGTGGGTGCAGCGCTACCTTGAAACCTTGAGCGGCTGGACCGAAGAGCAGAAGCAGGTGCAGGGCCGCGAACTCGCGCATCACGACCTGGACCGCTTTCTCGAACAGGCGAAGGCGCTGGCGCCAAGCAACTTCGCGCTCTTCAACATTCACGACACGATGATGCCGCAGGCCGCAGGCCACTTCGAAACGCTGCACATGCTCACCGACGTGGCGCAGGTCACCGGCAACGATGCAACGGCCCAGGCGCTGAAGGCCGACCGCGACCAGCTCCTGAACGAGCCTTCCACATGGCGCCGCTCCACGATGAACCTCTTCGAACGCGGCAAGGCGGCCTCCACCACGGGCATCAACGTCGCGGTGCGGGCCGGCCGCATACAAGGCGCGGACGCCCAGCTTCAGCTCACCGAATATCCCTCTCGCAACCCTGCTCCGCCACCAGAGGGCTGAGAATCATCAAGGTATTGGCGAGTGGGCCCGATCAAGGGCAGCGGCAGGTAAAGCGTCGATACCACGCATAGCCGCATGATCAGCCACGAAGATGCTTCGCGGCGGCGACGATGTCATCAGCTTGGAGAACGGCGTTCTTTACATTGCTACCAAGCGCCCTGGCAATGCCAACGGCCTTGATCTCGTTGAGCCCTTGCCGCTCGCGCGCGATGGCCGCAGCATCCAGGGGAGGCCGCGCATGTTCACGGACTGTCGTTGCCGGGGCCTCGCCGCTTGGCGTAACGGACGCTTTTTTCAACCGGCGCATAAAAAATGCCAAAGCACACCCCCGCGCACCGGTTTCGCGACCAGCTTGCTGTGGTCGACCGGCGCCTCCATCTTGGCCTTCACGCGCGTGGCGAATTCCGTGCTGATGACGGGGGTCGGGGCAAAGATCATTCCTTCCCGATACGCGTAGGTGCCGGGCAACTCTGCCAGCTTCCGCTCTAACGTGCGGTGCAAGGGTCGCGGCAGTGCGCCTTGGAGCCGGCCCATTTGTGCATGGGCCTGCGCCCCCGTCTGCTGGTCATAGGCATGTTGGGTCCTGATCGCGTTGGGCTTGGCCGTGAACTCGCCGTCCGGCGCAAAGATCGCAGGGCCTTCGCCCCAGGGGTCCATCACGACATGGTGGTCGCGGCTGCGTTTGTCTTTCAATTCGGCCCAAGCATGGTCCACTCGCTTGTGAGACGTGGTGTGCACCTCGTCACCGGGGCTCAACTTGCGGGCGTGAAGATACGTCGCAACATTGGCATGCTCGGCGCAATTCCCCGACTGCGCGGCGACAGACGCAGCAACGGACGCGACATCGCGGCCCGCAATTCCCCTGGCCTGAGCTTCAACCTCGCCGCGCAGGCGCCGTCCGGCTTCGGCATGGCGTGTGCTCCTGCCTTGCGTTGCCCGTATATCCACAGCCACGTTGCCGCGCCCCATGCCGAGCAACTGCCGTGACTGCTCGACCGTTGCGTTGGCTTCCCGTAGCCTGATCAGATCGGCTCCTTCGACAGGCCGGTTGTCCACCGCCCTGCCCAACAGATAGGCCGCCAGATCCTTTTCCCCCGCCAGAAGCTGCTGCCTGGGCCGTTCCAAGCCATTGAGCTCCCGCGCCCTTTCATCAACCCGCCTCTTCAGCACAAGGTCGCCCAGCTCGTCGCTGAGCGGCTGCCGCGGATGTGGCTGGGGAGACGGGGTAGCGACCGTACTCGGGCTGATGGGACGAAACCTCGAGAGGGACAATCTGAGAGGCGAAACCATGGGTGACTCCAATGGGTGATTTGGTGAGTACGTGCAAGAGCAAGGTTGCGGCTCGGGTCAGCGGCCGCGGGCAGAGGTGGACTGCGCTTCGGCATCTTGCGGCGGCTTGGCCGTCAGGTGCGTAAGCGCGGTCTTGATCATCTCGATGCGCTTCTCCTCGTACGACATGCTGTAGCTGACCTTCTTTTCCTCAATCAGGTCGTCGCGTTGGACAAAGTTGTCGTCGTAGCGTTGCAGCAGCGTTTTTCCGTGCTTGTTGACACTCGCCTGCGCCGCAGCCGGGTCGCGCTGGCTCAGCACCTTGAGGTACTCCTCGACCACGGCGCGCGACGTGGCGTGCTTGAAGAACGCAGGCGGCAAGCGCGGGCTGGCGTCCTGCCATTCGACGCCGGGCTGCGCGCGGCCCTGCGCGACGTCGTCGAGCGTGCGTGTATGCAGCTCGCGGATCGCGCCCTCCGAGGCCATCTTCTTGGCCGCCGAGAGCGCGAAGATGCAGCAGCCCTCAGGCGCCTTCTGCACGCCCGAGCTCAGCAGGGCCATGTGCACTCTGACAGGCGGTGTGTCCGGCCCGAGCCGCGCCTGCGCGGCGGCAGAGATCTCGTTCAGCACGTCGGCCCAGCGTTGCCGCACGTGCGCCGTGTGAGCGCTGTTCTCGGTGGTGCTGTCGACGAGCACGATCGAAACGTCGTTCGACGAGGCCGAGCACTGCACGCTGATCGCATTGCGATGCTCGCCGTAGTCAACGACGGCGCGCCAGGCGCCGCCCTTGCCCAGCTCGGCCTGCAAGCGCTCGGCCAGCGCCGCGGTGTGAATGGCCGCCACACTCGCGTCGTCGCTCCAAAGCTCTTGGTAGTAGTCGAGCTTCAACCCGGGGTCTGCGAGGTTCAGTCCTTCGACGAGCGACTCCATGTGGTCGATGTCGTTGATGTCCCAGGTCTGGGACACCGTGTTCAACCCGAGCGCATCTTCCCGCTCTTGCAGGTATTGGGTCAGCTCGGGGTAGTGGGTCCAGGCGAGGTCGCGGTCGAACACCGGCTTGGCCGCAGGCGGTGGCGCGCTCGTGCCGGGTTGTGTCGGCGGCACGGATTGCGCCGGCGGCACGGGCTGCGGCCGCAAGGCGGCCAAACCTTCCAGCGCCGCGTCTGGCGGGTTCATCCGGCGCCGCGTGGCCGGCCGAACGGCTGCGTCATCGGAGCTGCGCTCGCGCTCGGGTGGGCGCGCGTTCGCGACCGAGGGCGGGCGGATGTGCATGGTTCACTGCCTCGCACTACGTACGCGGATCGGTCGACGCGCTCACGCGCCGGCCACGTGCACCAGCGTGTTCAGTGAGCGATTGAAGTCCCACAGGTCATCGGTTTCCTGGCACAGGAAGGCGCGGATGGCCTCCTGCTTCTGCACCGCTTCGTCGGCCACCGGGTCGTTGCCGGGCTTGTACTCGCCCATCTGGATCAGGGGCTCGATCTCGTCGTACTTGGCCATCAGCTTGCGCAGCTTGCCGGCCGCCGCCTGGTGCTGCTTGGGCACGATCTGCGACATCACGCGGCTCAGGCTGCCCAGCACGTCGATGGCCGGGTACTGGTTGCGCGCGGCGATCTTGCGCGACAGGATCATGTGGCCGTCGAGAATGCCTCGCACTTCTTCCGAGATCGGGTCGTTGCCGCTCTCGTCTTCGTAGAGCACGGTGTAGAGCGCGGTGATCGAGCCCTTGGCACCCATGCCCGCGCGTTCGAGCAGGCGCGGGATCTCGGCAAACACCGAAGGCGGAAAACCGCGCCGCGCCGGCGGCTCGCCGGCCGCCAGGCCAATCTCGCGTTGGGCACGCGCAAAGCGCGTCAGCGAGTCCATCATCAACAGCACCTTGAGGCCCTGGTCGCGGTAGTACTCGGCCACCGCGGTGGCCACGTGGGCGGCCTTGGCGCGCTCGCTCGACGAGCGGTCGGAGGTGGCACACACCACCACCGAACGCGCCATGCCCTCTTCGCCCATGATGATCTCGATGAACTCGCGCACTTCGCGGCCGCGTTCGCCGATCAGCGCGATGACGCTGATGTCGCATTGCGTGCCGCGCGCGAGCATGCCCATCAGCGTGCTCTTGCCCACGCCGGCCGGCGCGAAGATGCCCATGCGCTGGCCTTCGCCGAGAGTGATCAGCCCGTCGATGATCTTCACGCCGGTGGGCAGCGGGCGCTCGATCATCTCGCGCTCCATCGGCGTGGGCGGCAGCGCGAAGACCGGGCGGAACTCGGTGGTGTGCACCGGCCCCTTGCCGTCGATCGGGCGGCCCAGGCTGTCGATCACGCGGCCCAGCAAGGCGTCACCCACCGGCACCGACAGCACCTTACCCATGCCGACCACGCGTGTGCCGCCTCGCACCCCGAGGATGGAGCCGAAGGGCGAAAGAATCGAGCGCCCGCCCGCAAAGCCCACCACCTCGGCCATCTGCAGCACGCTGCCGTCGTCCTCGAGCACTTCGCACAGCTCGCCGAGCCGGGCATCGAGACCGCTCACGCGCATCAAGGTGCCGACCACCTCGGTGACCTTGCCGGTGCGGGTGAGCATCGCGGCCGAGGCCAGCTCGGACTCCATCAAGCGCGTCAGGTCGTGCAGGTTACTCATGGGTCGCCTCGTTGTAGTCGTCGTCGCGTTCGTCATCCGAGGCTTCGTCAAATGCCTCGTCGGCACCACCAGCGTCAATCGCGTGGAACGCGGCTGTGGGCTTCGCCTCATGCTCGTCGGCCGGCATGTCGCTGTCGGCCACGGCCTTGCGCACGGCGCGGTCCATCGCCGCGCGCAGGCCATCGAGCTGGGTCTGCAGGCTGGCGTCGAGGATGCCGACCTCGGACTCGAAGATGCAGCTGCCCGGCTTGAGCGAGGGGTCGACGCTCACGTCGACACTGAGCCCGTGCGAGCCGAGCGACTGCAGCGAGCCAAGCGCGGCGCGCGCGTGCTCGAAGTCCACCGCGTTGACGCGCAAGGCCAGCGAGCTGGCTCCACGCGTAAGGCCTTGTACGCTGCGCAGCGCACGCTGATACAAGGCACCGCGCTCTTCGGTGTGGACGATGCGCTCGACCGCGGCGGTCACGATCGCGGCAAGCTTTTCGTGCATGCGGCGCAGCGCCTCCGCCTTGTCGATGGCCTGCCCGGCCTGCTGCTCGTGCCACTCGAGCACCGCTTTGCGGCGGCCCTCTTCATGCCCTTGCTGCACCGCTCGCTGCGCTTCGGCGCGCGCGCTCTGCAGCAGCTGCTCAGCCTGTTGTTTGGCCTCGGCGAGCAGCGCCTGGGCCTCATCGCGCGCACCTTGCACGATGGCCTCGCGCTGCTCGTCCAGCGCGCGCCGCAGCACATCGAGCTCACCCAAGCTCGCCACTTGGGCCGCGGGCAAGATGCCATCTTCCACACCTGCGCTGCAGACAGCGCCGTTGAGCCAAATCACCATCGCGTTTCACCCGGGAAGAGTGCCTCCAAGCGTGCGAGCGCCGCATGCGTGGGCACATGGACTGCGGGCACCGCCGGGCCGCTGGTTGGTATGGGCCACTCAGCCGGCAGCGCCAGGCGCGCCAGGCGGCGCAGGCTGCGATGAGGCCAGGCCCGCTCGCGCACCAGATCGGCATAGCCGGCGCAGGCCCACTGCATCGGCGCCCAGGACGCGGCATAGCTCGAAACGGGAGGGCCGCCGTCCGACAATTCACGCAGCAGGCCGAAGGCCTCGCCGAGCCCCTGTTCCAAGGCCTGCCGTACGTCGCGCTCGACACAGCAGCGGATCACCCCGGGCCGGCTCAACAAGGCCAAGGCGCACAGCCTTCCCAACAGGGGCATGCGAGCGTGCAACGCCAGGCGGCCGCCCGGTGCGGCCAGGTCGGCCAGCGCAGGCAGCGGGCCGCACCAGCGGCGGAAAAGCTGCAGCGTCACCCGGCGGCGCGCCGGCCCTGCGGGCATGCCTTTGACCAGCGAGCGCAGATCGGAGGTCGCCTGCCAGCTGGCGTCGATGGTTTCGGGTAGTGCATCGAGCCGGCGCTCGAATGAAAGCGCGAGCCCGGCCAGTGACGCGGCATCGTGAGTCATGCCGGCTTGGCCACCACGGCACCGCCGACCTTCGGCAGGCGCTGCGCCACGCTCGCCGGCAGCCACTCAGGCCGGCGCAGCACCACCCAGCCGAGCGCCGCCAGCAGCAACACGACGCCGCCTGCAATCGCCCACCCGATCACCCCACCGGACGAAGAAGGCGGCGGTGGCGGCGCGATCATGGCGCCCGGCACCAGCGTGATCGAGACGTTGTCGTAGGTCAGGCCTTCCACGCTGCGCGCCACCATGTTCTTGATGGCCGGCGTGAGCGCCGTGAGGTTGGCTTGCGGCCGGTACTTGACGAACACCGAAGCGCTCGACGGCTTGGCCTGGGGCGCCATGGGGTCGTTGTTGGGCAGCACGATGTGGACCCGCGCGGTGATCACGCCGTCGATCTGCGTCAGCGTGGCCGAGAGTTCCTGCGACACACCATGGATGAAGCGCACGCGCTCCTCGGTCGGGGTGGAGATCAGGCCTTCTTTCTTGAACATGTCACCGAGGTTGACGTACTTTTCCTGCGGCAAGCCTTGGGCGCGCAGCACCGCAAGCGCACGCACAACCTCGTCTTGCTCGACAGCAACGCTCCATGTCTTGCCACTGTCGGGCGTCTGCTTCTGTGCGTCGATGCCGTTTTCGAGCAGCGCTGAGACCATGCTGTTGGCGTCGCTCTCGGTCTGTTTGGTGAACAGGTCGGTCTTGCAGCCCGCCAGGCACAAGACCATCGCAACCGCGGTCGCCGCATGGCGCAGCGTGCGCTGCCAAGCACGTTCATTCAACATGTCGGATTCCTTGCGTGGCATGGGCCACTACTGGTTCTTCATCAGGGTCTGCAAGCCGCTCTTGCTGCTTTGCGAGATGTAGACGCCGGCGTTGAACTGCACCTGCATCATCGAGAGCTGATAGGTCAGCTCGATCTGCCGTGCGGCCAGATCGGTCGGGTTCATCGACGGCGCCTGTACCGAGAAGGAGCGCACGTCATCGAAGGTCTGGCGCATCAGCGCTTCTTGCGAGCCGATGAAGTGCGATATCGGCGAGCTTGCGCCGACCGCCGTATCGTGCGGCGCCGCGGTAGGCGGCTGGATCTCCATCAGGCGATTGAATTTGTCGGCCAGGCCGCCGAGCGAGTCCGGCTTGGTGCCGGCCTGGTCCATCACCTGGTTGACGGAGATCGAGCCGATCGAAGAAATGTCCATCGTGATGCTCCCGGTTGTGGGATGGGGTGAAAAGGGCTGAGCGCCTCAGGCGCGCAGAAAGCTGACATGCGCCGAGCGCGGGTCGTAGTCAGCGAAACTGGTCTGCGCCGCCGGCTCGATCTCCGGTTCGGCCGGGCCGTCGTCCTTGCCCATCAGCAACCTCACGAGGCCTGCGGCCTCACGGCTGGCGTTGCCTTCCAGAACCTCGTTGGCGCTGATGCTCCAGGCCGGGTCACCAATGGCGAACTGGCAGAAGGCCATCAGTGCCTTGCCCAGGCTCCAGTTGCTGGTGCTCGCATCCAGCTTGTGCAGGATGCGAATCGCATCTTGCCAATGGCCGCGCTTGATAGCGATCCAGGCCTCGAAAGTGTCGAGCTCGCCCAGGTGCGGGCGCAGCACGCGCACACCGGCCAGAACGGTCTCTGCATCTTCGAGCCTGTTGTGTGAAATGGCCGTGCTGATCACCTCGATCAGTGCGGCAATGAACTGCTTGCGGTTGAAGAGCGGATCCATCGTTTGTTGCTCCAAGTAGGAAGTGCCTGTCCTCAACGGAACCCGTTCCGCTGGGGACAGGCATGCCGCACAGCGCGGCATGCCTGTCAGAACCTCGATTTAGAACATCCGGTTGCCGGTGTTGAAAATGCTGTACAGGTTCATGCCTTGCGTGATGTCGCTCGCTTGCATGTTCGCCCCGCCGTTGGCTTGCGCCCAGGCGAGCGCCGATTGGCGCGACATGCCGCCGATCTGTGCCGGTGTGTTGACGCTGACGGCGTTGTTGGCCGGGACGCCGAGTTCCGCATTGATGGCGGTACCGGCGATGTTGCCGGCCGCGCCACCCAGGGCGCCACCCACGGCGGCACCGGTCGGGCCGCCCAGAGCACCGCCAGCCACAGTCCCCAGCGTCTGGCCAGCCGCGCCCAAGGCGGAGGGCAGCGTGGCCGTTGACATGGGCATGGTCGAGGCCGGCCGCACCTGCGGGCCGATGCCCATGCCGTTACCCGGCAGCTGGCTAGCAAATTGCGTCGCAGGCTGGTTGGCGCCCATGCCGCCGCTCAGTGCCTGCAGCAGCGGCGTGACTGCGCTCAGCAGTTGTGTCAGGCTTTGCAGCAAGCCAGCCAGGCCGTTGCCGCCAGACTGTGTCGAGCCAAGGCCGGGGGTGCCCAGACCGGGAGTGGCGCCCAGGCCGGGTTGCTGCTGTGCCGACTTCAGCACGTTCTGCAGCAGCGCGTTCATCATCAGCGTGAGGCTGGACGCGACGTCGAGGCTGGAGCTCAGGGCATTCTGGATGGACGGGCTGGTGCCAGTCGGCTGCGCCACCATCGAAGATGCCGGAATGGAATTGATGGACATGATGAATTTCCTTTGAATGAATTGAAGAGTGATGTCAGGTTCAGACCCGCACGGCGGGCCGCGAGGCCTGCAGTGTGGTCAGCATGTCGGTGAGGCTGATCTTTCCGTCGCCGCGCGGGCCTTGCCCGTTCTTGTGCTGCACAAGGTGGGCGTCGTCGAGCTTGTCGAGAAGCTCGGGCTTGCTGAGAATGTGCTGTGCCGCAACCCGCAGTTCTGCCGACGCCGTCTTGCCGTCGGGCAGCTTGCCGGTAGTGGCAATCTGGCCCAGTTCGGCGCGCGAGACCAAGCCATCGCCGCTCAGCAGAGACGACTTGTTGCGTACCAGGGTTTCAATGGCCTGCTGCTCGCCGAGCGTGGAGCCTGTTTTCTGCAAGGTCGCCGTGAGGTCGCCCTTGCTGAAGCGCCCATCGGCCTGTTCGCCAAAATTCTGGCGCACCGTGGCGTCGGCTCGGTCGAGTGAAGCCAGAGCCTTTGGATTGCTCAGCACGAGGTTCGCTGCTGCCTTCAGCTCGGGCGAGCTGGAGGGATTGTCGGCAGCCCTCGCCAACTCGAGGCGGCCGACGTTTCCGTCAGCACCCTTGATGTTGTCGAAGTGACGGTCCAGCACACGCACGGCGCGGCTGGGATCCATCGGACCGGCGGCTGCGCCACCTGGTGCCATTTGCGGCGAACCCATCGCTTGACGCGCGGCTTGCTGCAACACCTGGGCCAGCAGTTGGTTGATCGACCCCATCACGGCAGCCATGCTCTGCAGCGCACCAGCCGGACCCGACGCAGCGGTGTTGGGCGACAGCGGTGCTTGCTGCACGGCCTGTAGCAGCATCGGGGTCAGCGTGGTCAGAAGCTGGCCGACCGACTGCAAGATGTTGGCAACCGGCAATGCCCCGCCGCTTTGCAGCGACTGGGTACTGCCCATCCCAGCGCGCATGGCAGCAATGTTGGCGTTGTTGGCCGACAAGGATTGAATGCTCATCAGTGACTCCTTGGTTTGAAGCCAGCACCTTGCAGCGCCGGCCTTTGAACAATCAGGCCAGGCCCTTGATCGCTTCGCCGATGGACTTGAACATCTTGGCCAAGGCTTCGTTCATCTTCACGATCATCTGGATGAGGCCCATCTCGGTCTGGAACTTCATCTGCATCGCGGCCGTCTGCTGGATCTGGGACATCATCGCGTTGCCGTCGGTGGCAGCGGACTGGGTGCCGGCGGCGCTCAGTTGCGCGCCGCCGTTTTGCAGCATGGTGGTGCCAGAGCTGATGCCGACGCCGGAGTTGGTGTTGGAAACGGACATGTGAATCTCCTTCTAAGGTGCGGAATCTCCGCGGGGTGGTGGTGCTGCCGGTTCAGCGGCAGCGGAAAACGAGACGCCCTGCTTCAGCAAGACGCCGCGGGTCTTTCAACTTTCAATGGGTCTGCTGCACGGTGGCCAGGTACGAGAGCACGCCGTTGGCGGCCTCGCGTGCACTTTGCTCGGTGCTGGTGGCCAGCACGTTGTCGAGCCAGTGCTTCCACTCGGGGTCGCCACTGAGCATCATCGAGACGGCCATCGCCACCTTGGCGTTGTCGTCCTCCGGGTTCTGCTCCAGGTGCGCGCCGAGGTTGGTCTTGGCGTAGCTTGCGTCGCCGCCCATGCCGAGCGCGATCGAGCGCCACATGCGGTACATCGTCGGGTCGTCCAGCGTGGCCTCCACGGCTTCGTTGACGAGTTGAGCGTCGTCGGCACAGCGGTAGATCGCACCGAGCAGGCCGATGCTCATCAGGTTGCGATAGACCACCGGGTAGTCGCCAGCGGCCGCAGGCGCGGCCGGCGCGGCGTAGGTGTTGTAAGCGTCGTACATGGCGTGTCCTTCGAGGCTCAGACGGCCAGCGACGCGTTGTGCAGCGTCTCCCACACGTGGCGCACGATGCGCTGCGACGCGTGGAAGCCTTCGATCAGCTGTGACACCAGCTGGCGCTCGGTGGCCGCGGCCGTCTGCAGCATCGACTCGCTGGCGCGGGCCACGTCGGCGAAGTAGTCCAGCAGCGCACGGGCACGCTCGCCCGATGCGTCTTCTGCCAAGGACTTCTCCAGGTTGGCCAGGTCGCCAAATACGGTTTGCTCGAGTTCTTGATTCATGATCAGAGGTGCTCCATGGGATGGGGTTGTCAACGGGAAGGGCCGGCCGGCGCGTCGATCAACTCGACGACGGGCTGGGGTGAATCGGGAAGAAGAGACAGGTGCTTGACACCATCGCGGGTCTGTACGTACTGCAGTCCGTCGCTGGTCAACATGGCACCCACCGGTACGCGATCGGGTGCAGGTGCTTCGACGGCGGTCACATCAATGCCGCGCACGAGCGGCGCCAGATCGGCCGCGATGCGCGACGCAGCCTCACGCACCTTGTCGAGGTACATGGCATGGCCGGTGACAACGAAGCTGCCTTGGCCGCGATAGGCCACCGACAAGCCGGGCAATCCCAGCGCATCGGAAATACCTTGGGCGATGTCGGGGGCGGCGGCGTACTGATGTTCGATGCGCTCGGCCGGGAAGCTCGCCAGCACTTGGCGCAAAGCAACCACTTCGGCGCTGCTGGCCAGCAACCCTTCGACGACGACGCGCTCGCCGAGAGGCCGCACGCTCAGGTTCGCAAGGCCGCTGGCCGACACAGCGCGGAACACCTGCCCCACCAGGGCTTCGGGCACCACACGGGCCTTCGCTGCATCGGCATTGCGCGACACCACCGCTGCGAAAGCACCCGCCACGGCGAGTGTTGCGGCCACGCACACGGCAAGCGCGCGGCCGTAACGGCGGGCAGCCGAAGATTCCTTCACGGCCTCCACAGCCTTCACCACGGGGCGCATCAGCCGCTCGAGCAACTCCACATCAGTGGGCCACTGTGCATGGCGCGGGCCGACGCACAGCACGACATCACCGAAGCGCTTCGGCATGAAGTCCTCCAGCAGCTCACGAGCTGCAGATTGCGGCTCGTTGGCAAGTTGCGATGTGAATGCGACGGTGACCACGCTGTCTTCTTCCTGTAGTTCCAGAACCAGAGGTTCTGTTTGCCAATCAGTGAGCTGGATGTCTGCCTGCTCGCTTGAATCGATGCGATACACCGATGCACTCAACATTAATTGCGTGCCTGCATGGCGACCGGTGAGAACACGAAGCTGCTTCATGATTTGCGAACCGTTCAGGGGCGATTCGGGGCAACCGTGCGGCGCGAGCCGTTGGCGGCTTCGCCCGGCTCGCCGGCCGCATCGGCAGGCCCTGCATCCGAGCCACTGGCCGGACGCAGCGTCGAGGGCTGTCCCACCAGCTTCGGCGTGATGAGAAACAGCCGCTCGGTGCGGGTGGTGCGTGCGCCACTCCATCGGAACAGCGCGCCCAGCAACGGAATGCTGCGCAAGCCCGGAACACCGGACTCCTGCTGCGTGTTGGCCTCGACGATCAGGCCGCCGATCAACAGGCTCTCGCCTTCCTTCACGTAGGCCTCGGTGCGGATCTCCGTTTTCTTGAGCACCGGCACCTGGTCGACCGAACTCGCCTCGAAGCTGCCGTCCTCGATGTAGAGCGACAGCTTGATCTGGTTGGCGCCATCGACCAGGGCGACCTGCGGCGTGACCTGCAGCAAGGTGCCGGCCTCGATCTGGAACAGATTGGCCTCCAGGTTGCCGGCCACTCGCACCGTGGCCACGCGCTTCTCCTTCATCACCGCGGGCCGGTTCACGACACCCAGCACCGACGGTTTGGAGACGATGCGCGCCTTGCCCTCGCCCTGCAGCGCGTTGATGCGCATCATCAGCTGGCGCCCCGCATCGGAGATCAGCGTGCCGATCGTGTAGGCGCCCGAGCCGAACAGCCCCTGAGCACCGCCGACCTGCGGCGCGCCGCTGACCGGTGACGTCATCGAGACCGTGGCGCGCGAGCCCTGCACCGACCAGTCCACGCCGAGCGCCTTCACGTCGTCGGCACTGACATCGATGATCATGGCCTCCAGCTCCACCAGCACCGGCTTCTGGTCGAGCCGGCGAACCAGCGCCTCGTACTCGCGCATGCGGTAGGCGCGGCCCTGCACGATCACGGCATTGGTGCCTTCGTCGGGCTCGAAGCTGGGCTGGTCTTCGTCGAAATCGACCGGGCTGCGCAGCCCGCGTTGGCTCGCCTTGTCGGCAGCGGACGCCTTCGCGTCACGCGATGCAGAGGGCAGGTCCGGCATCAGCTTGTTGCCGCCGGCCAGCGACTGCATCGCTTTCATCTTCTGCGCTGTGGTGCGCGAAGCCTGTGACGATTCACCACTGCCGGCACCATCGGTGCTGCTCCTGGCGTACAGGCTGCGCAGCGTGGTCGCGATGCCCGGAACCGTCAACTCGCCGAGCACGCGGTCGCCCGCGGCTGCGAAGCGCAGCGGGAACACGCGCACCACACGCTCATTGCCTTCAGACGCTCCGAGGTCCAGCGAGTCGAGTGCCGACGCCACCAGCTCCAGTTGACGCGGAGGCCCATAGACCAGCAGCGTCTGCTGCGCGTCGTTGAATTTCAACGGGTACCGCTGGCTGCCCAGACCGAGCGAGTCCAGCAGGTCGACAACCTCTTTGCGGCTGTAACCCTTGAGCCGGAACAGGCGGCTCTGGATCGCTTTGGCCGGGTAGAAGTACAGGGCCGTGCCGTCGTGGTACCAAAGAATGCCGTAGGCCTTGGAGATGGCATTGAGAAAGTTTTCGGGCGGGGTGTCGAAGCTCGCGTTGACGACACCCTCGACACCATCGGCCACGATGACGGGCAGCGACTGGCTGGCGGCAAAGTCTTGCAGCACCTCGGCCAACCGCTTGCCTTCGGCGCGGTAGACAAAGCGTGGCTCCGTGCCGCGCTTGCCTGTCTTGTCGAGAACCGACAGCGTTGCACGGCGCGGCTGGGATGCCCGAGCCGGCGTACTCGCCACGCCCTGCGCGAACGCAGCGGGCATGTCAGCCCAGGCCACAACGGCAGCACATGCAGCCGCAACGGCACTCTGAACGAGCACGCGGCGACTCATCACAGCGACTCCGCATCAGGATCGTCTTCGTCGGGCTCTTCTTCCTCGAAGAACTTCTGCATGGCTTCGCGCATCATGCCGTCCCCGCCTTGGAGAATGCCCGCCGCCACCTGGTTGAACACTTTGTCGAATGCCGGGTCGCCCGGGCCGCCGGCCGGCTTGGTATCTGGCGAGCCTTCGACCGATGACACGGGTTGGGTGCCGTTGATCTTCATGGACATGGCCGTCTCCTTCGAAATGTTGATGACCCATTGAGCCTAGGGACACCGAACCCGCCGGAGCACTGCAGGAGCGAAGCGGAGTTCACCATCGCGAAACGAATCCTTTCTGCCGCGCGCGCCCCAGCCGCGCCGCGCACGCCTCTTCGCATCGCCCCGCACCGCTTCGCGCGGGGGGCCACGTCGGCCGGCGGTGAGCGCCGAGACTGCCCGTACGCGCTGCATTGCGGCGTGGACAAGCGTCATCCCGACACCCGACCCTTTGCCGGTCAACCCTCAGCCAGGAGTTCCTTCATGCATGCAACCCAGCCCTCCACGTTCGGTGATAGCAGCGACTTGTTCGCCTCACTGCAAACCGTCCACGCGACAGTGCAGGAACAGACCGAGCGCTTTCACTACCAGCTCGCGCTTGTCAAGGATCTGGCAAGCCGGGTTCAAGATGGCGCCCGCGTCGAGCTGCTCGGCGACGTGTCGCTGAGCCTGCATCGCGTCCACACGCTGCTGTTTGGTGGCATCCCCGAGGCACCCGAGCAAGCCACGTCGGGCCTGCCTGTTGCCGCCGAAAGCGACACGCAAACGGCGTTCGCCGAGTTCTCAGCGCTGCTCAGCGCCAGCCAAGGTACCGCACAGCAAGTCGATGCCCTGCTGGCACAGACCGACGGGCAACTGGCGCTGTTGCAGGCCGTCGAGGCCTGAAGCCGGGCCGCGCAATGAAACAACGCAGCCGACACGCTGACGGGGGTGCCTTCATGCTGCGCACTCCGGTAATCGCGCTTGGGACGGCCCGGCGCGCTCATGCACTGGCCGCCTGCATCGCCGCACTGTTGAGCGGCGGTGTGCAGGCCGCCACGCGCTACCAGTGCCTGATGTTGGACGGCGCGGTTCGCCTGTCGGTGCAGGACTTGTCGACGCGCTTCAACGCAGCGGTGCAGAGTTGCCGCATTGTCGACACGCCCGATCCCGCAGGTACCGAGCCGGCGTTGCGCTTCGACGGCCGCCTGCCGGGCCTGAGTGGCCCGATCACCGCGCCCTTCGGCACGGCAATGTTGTTCTCATCACGCGTGAACGCCATGCCCCCGGCACCGTTGGAATTGCAACGCATGGTCACCACCGCAAGCCGGCGCCATGGGCTGGACCCCAGGCTCGTAGGCGCGCTGGTTCATGTTGAGTCGCGCTACCAGGTGCTGGCCCGCTCGCCCAAGGGGGCGATGGGCTTGATGCAGATCATGCCGGCCACCGGCGCACGCTACGGTGTCGGAATGGCCCGTGACCTGCTCGATCCCGAGGTCAACATCGACGTCGGTACACGTTACCTGCGCGACTTGCATGAGATGTTCGACGGTCGCATCGACCTGATGCTGGCCGCCTACAACGCGGGTGAAGGCGCCGTGCGGCGCTACGGCAACCGCATTCCGCCCTACCCGGAAACGCAGGACTACGTGCAGAAGATCCTCGGGCTGTACCGCGACCGTTGAACGTCGCGCTGAACGTCAGCCCGCGCGCTGCGGCGCGTTGACCTGCTCGGCATTTGCCATGAATTGAGTTGACATCGTTGCGAACGGCGAGGTGGGCCGCCAGCACCTGGGCACGCTGATGGTTAGCATGGGCATTCAGGCGCCGTACCGCAAACCGAACACAAGCCGCAAGCACCCGAAGAACAAGGTGTACCCGTACCTGCTGTGTGGGATCAAGATCACGCGCGCCAACCACGCCTGGACCACCGACATCACATACATCCCGATGGCCCAGGGCTGGGTCTATCTGTGCGCCGTCGTCGATTGGGTCGGCCGGCGCGTTCTCGCGCACCGTATCTCGATCACGATGGAGACGGGGTTCTGCCTGGTGGTCGTGCAGCACCATCACGTACTTGTGGTCTGCCAACTCGATTTGCGCGAACTCCCGTGCCGCTTTCTGCACGGCCAACGGATCGGTGCCGCGCGGCATCGACAGCATGATGTTGAAGGCCTCGCGCCGGTCGCCGATATCGTCGATCAAGGTGCCACCGAAACGCCAGTCGTCGGCGAGCTCGGGCAGCGTGTCCTTACCGCGCATCGTCTCGCCGCGCTCGTCCTCGATGTCGAGCCGGCCGTTCTTGCTGATGTAGCGGAAGTGCGCAGCGATGGCCTTCATGCCGCGCCCACCACCGGTGACCTTGACCATCACCTGCGGCGCACGGCGCACCACCGTCGCCTCAATGCGCTCGCGGATCGCAGCGGCCCGATGTCGCGCCGCGCTGGCACCGAGCTTGGGTTGTGGCTTCGTCTTGACGACACGGTTGCCAGGGTAGAAAAGCCGGTCGCCCCATTGGATTAGGACGCCATCGATGTTCGGTGCTTGGGGCATGCGATTCTCCAGTCGGTCACGTGGTAGGGACGTTCGGTGCGTCGACACGATGGCTGCGTGGCCGCAGATCGGCCAACACGCCCGAGGCGAGCGACAGGTGGCTGCGCACGTCGCCGGCCAGCGAGTCGAGCCGCTCGCGGTACTCCTGCGCGGCGCGCACGTTGCCTTGACGCAGCAGCGATGTCAGGTGGTGGATGTCGCGGCTGAGGGTTGAAAGCTGGGCGCTGGACGCGACGAGCGCGGCCAGGTGGTCGGCGCGACTGGCGCCGCCAGACAATGCGGCGACGCCATTGATGAGACCGGCCAGGTACGCGCCGCGAGACAGGCCTGCAGCGCTTGCTCCGGCCGCGAGTTGAGCGGCTTCTGCCTGCGTGAAACGGATCGACAGCTTGACGGTCGCCGAGGCCGATGCCGCGACAGGCGCATCCACCAGCCGATGCGTTTCGGGTGACTCGGTCACACCCAGCTCGCGAATCAGAGCGCCACGCACGAGCACCGAAACGCTCACCCGTTGCGACTGCGCACGCGCCACCAGCGCGGCCTTCAAGCCGCGCATATCGACCGTGACGAAGTCATGGGAGTGGGTGTTCATGAGCCGACGAATGGAGGGAAGCGAAGCGCTTGTGAAACCGGCGGCAAGCCGCCTATCTCTGCACTAACCTACGCATTCATATTCGTCTCGAATCGAGGTCACCAGACCGATGATTTGGAACGAGGAATCATCGCCAGGCCGGGGATAGGCGACTCGGTTGTCAAGCAGCTTGACAGCAGCTCTGAGCCTGGTGTGGTGCACTCGAAGTTGTAAACGCATCGGCACCACCACCATCCGGTTCACCCAACGGTGATTTCATCCTGCTGGCCTAGAGCGGGTAGGCCACACCCATCGGCGAATGCGAAACCTCGCAAGCACCACAGTTGGCTGCGTACGGCTTCATGACATCTGATCTGCCGGTCCTTGCGTCGCAAACGACGAAGGCGGCTTCATCGTCAATCCCGTTTGCGCATCGTTCGGCGACAGCATTTGCCTGATTGCTAGAACGTTGAGCAGCGGCTCCTACATGTTAGGGATGTGAAGGTGCCTTCAGCGAGCACAGACTCGCCTCACGCTGCAGGGCCGCACACGTTCGTATGTGAATGCCCGATTGCACATGAGGCGACGCTTCGGGCATTCCCGCCAGGGTCGAGTCGAAGAAGCGAAGAGAAAAATCGAGGAGACGCTGCTATGTCATCTGCTTTGGTCAAAGACCACGTGGTGCCGAGCGCCGACATTCCCGACGGCGAGTCGGTGTGCTTTTGCTCTGCGAAGCTAGCTCCTTCGAAGGAGCCAAAAGGTCGTTTTTTCAGCGTCATGCTGCTCACCGTCATCGTCTTCTCCGTAGTCAGCGCAGTCACGCCAATCTCGGTCTGCGCACAGACGCCCGGCGCCGCAGCTCCCGTCGAAGTCAATGTCTACCGCGAGTCCGAAGCCGGCTGGCTGGAGAGCGAGGTTTACCGATCGCCGGCCGAAGATCCCGTCCGCGTCGAATTTCTCGATGTGCTGGTCGGCGCCGGACGCATCGCCAGCGTCAAGGCGATGCCGAGTGCGGCCTTGCTCGACGTGAAGGCAGGCCAGGCCAGCGTCAGTGTCGACCGCAAACAGCAGCGCAGCACCGCCGGGACGGTGATCCGCATCGAGCCAGGTCAAGCGCTCTCAATCGACAACCGCAAGAGCGAGCGCTCTTTCGTCGCGCGCTTGATTCGCATCTCGGCAGCGCGTTAGAGACCGGCCAGGGAGAACAACATGGTTCCGATTCTCTTGTTTCCTCGCTCGTCTCGCGAAGCACGCTGCCAACCGTCCGATCGCAATGCGTCGGGCAGAGTCGTCATGGCATCGTTCATCATGTTCTTCGCCTGGCTCGCGGCGATCTTCATCGCGCTGCCATCGAGCGCCATCGCACAAGATCGCGAGGATCCACATGTACAGCATGGCGGTCGCCGCATCAAAGACGACAGCAAGGTGCTGTCGCCGCCAATCTTGAGAAAGCCCATCTACGAGTGCGCCGACACGGTGGTGGTGCAGGGCTTCGTGCCGGGCGCGAAGATTCAGGTTTACGTGGGTGGCTCACCACCGGCGGCGGGTGGCGGCACCGGCATTACGCCATCAGGCGAGCCCTTCGGCGTCGGCACGGCGTTCACGATCGGGCAAGTGATCACGGCAACGCAAACCGTCGGTGGGGTCGAGAGCGCACCGTCGAACGCAGTCGTCGTCACCTCGTACAAGGAAGACTACCCGGCCGGGATGCCGCAGCCGCGTATCGCGCCCACGCCCTGTTTCGATTGCGGCCGTGCCGTCGGCGTTGCCGATGTGATTCCGGGAGCGACCTATAAGGTGTTCACCGAAGACGCACTCGGCGGTGGCACCTTCGGCCCACCGGTCGAGGTCGGCAGCAACAAGGATTTCCCCTACACCTTCGTTTCGCCGGCCTTCAAGAAGAGCCAGCGCGTCACCACACAAGCTTTCATCTGCGGTGACAAGAGCCCGGTTTCGCTGCCACAGATCGTGCAGGCCGCGCCGGGCGTCACGCCCGGCGCGGTGCTCGACCCCGTCTTCGAAGGTGCCGACCGTGTCGTGGTACGCGGCCCCGGCAACACCGGCGCGTTGAACGGCGCGACGCTCGATGTGTTTGCCGACAACACCGGGCCGCCGGGCCAGCGCGTCGGTGGCCAGCCGACGCCGGGCGGCGCGCAGCAGGTGCTGATCTCGCCCCTGGCGCATGCCGGCAACTATTGGGCGACACAAAGCCTGTGCACCAAAGGACCGCCCGGCCCAAAGACGCCCGAGCAGCCATGCAGCAAATTGCCGGCCGCAAAAATCCGCACACCACTGCCGGGCGACACGACGATCGAAGTGACCGAATTCGTGCCGGGCTCGCGCATCCAGGTCTACGTGGGTAGCGAAGAGATCGGCGATGGCGGCGGCCCGCTGGTGGCGTTGACGCGTCCGGTGGCCGATGGCGAAACCATCACCGTCGTGCAATCGCTCGGGCGCTGCCGAGGTGACTTGGTGTATGTCGACGTTGTCGGCTGCAAGGGACGCGACCGCAACCAGTGCTCCGGCGAATGGCCGGCGTTTCGGCATAGCGGCCTGCGCGACGGCAACCAGCCGATCGACTCGGTGCTCGCCGACCCGGTGCAAGTCAAGAAGCTGAAGATTCAGTGGCAATTCACGCCTCCCGTCGGCGCAGACGCTTTCCGCGCCTCGCCGATCGTGCACAAGGGCCGTGTCTACGTTGGCAACGGCAATGGTCGCCTCTATGCGCTCGATGCCGCCACCGGCGCGCTGCTCTGGCAATACCCAGCCGCGGGCGCCCCGGCGCTGACCTCGCAGTTCACCTGCAACCCGTCGTCTCGCGGGCTGGCTGCGAGCGCAGCCATGGCGACGATCGAAGGCAAAGACGTGGTCGTTTTCGGCGCGCCCGACCGATCGATCGGTGCGGGTTTCGGCAGCGGTCGGGTGTTCGCGCTCAACGCCGTGAGCGGCGCCGAGGTTTGGAAATCCGCCGAAGCCGCCGTGCTCAGTGGCACCACCGCGACCAGCACGAGCGAGCTGCACGAACAATTCGGCTACTCGTCTCCACTGGTGCTCGGCCAGCGTATCTACCTCGGCATCGCCAACCACTGCGACAACCCGATCCAGAACGGGCGCGTTGCGGTGCTCGACAAGAACAACGGCAACCTGCTCGGCGGGTTTTCATATCTCTCGACCAACACGCGAGGTGGTGGCATCTGGTCGTCAATCGCCGGCGGCCTCGACGACAACGCCGTCGTCATCACCACCGGCAACGCACAATGCTGGAACGGCGGTTGCCAATCAGAGCCGAAAGTCAACCACAGCCTCGGCATGCTGCGCTTGAACGCCACCTCCGGTGCGATCGACTGGGAGTTGCGCCCAGTGCCCTTCAACCTCGACGGCGACCCCGATTGGGCCTCGGGCGCCACACTGCTCGCCAGCCGTTGCGGCAACGTCGCCGCATCGACGCAGAAAGACGGCTGGTCGTACGCTGCTCGGTCGAACTCGACCGGCGGCGGCACCCCCGGCATGCGTTGGCAGTTCCCACCAACCGGCTTTCCGTTCACGTCGGGCGTACACGGTGACACGCGCTACCTCGTGCCCGGCGGCGCCTGGAAAGACACCTTCATCACAATGACCGGCGGTCATGCCATTGAGGCGGGGCACGTGCCGCCGGGCTTCACCCGGCTGCACGGCCTCGACACTTGCGGGCCGCGGTCGCAACCGGTGCGTTGGGTGTTCGACGTGCCGGCCACCTCGCCCGGCAACCCCTATCAGCTCGGCCCACCGACGGTGACACGCGGCATCATGTTCGTTGGCACCGTGCAGAGCCACCTGATCGCGTTCGCCGACCCCTCGGTGTGGGTCACGGCCGGCTCGGTTTGTAGCAACCCTGAGGTGAGCAACGCCAGCTGCGCGGCGAACGGCTTCGTGCTCGTGCCCAGGCCGATGGTGCTGGCCAACATCGATCTCGGTGCGGGTGGCATCTTCACCGAACCGGTGCTGGCGGGCGGGCGCGTGTTCGTCGCCACCAGCGGCGGTAGCGTGTTCATGCTCGCACCAGCCAAGTGACCGGAGACCATCATGCACGCAGACCTACTCGTCAGAGCCTTGCAAATGGTGGCCGCCAGCGCGATCGCGGCCTCAGTCGGCGCACAGCCTGCGTCACCACCCGCACCACGCCAACTCGTCAAGTATCCCGAGCCACAGGTTCGATTCCAGGGTGAGGTCAAGCGTGAGCGAGGTGTCGCGCGAGTCGAAATGAAAACCTGGATCCTGCCCCCCGGCCTTCAGCTCGAACGGCTGTCGCTCCCCAAAGATGCAGTCATCGTGATCGAGTTGCACGCCGGGAAACTGGAGACGCTGATCGGCGACAAACGCGAAACCCGCCGCCTTGGTGCCGTCTGGCGTGTGCTGCCGGGCGAGTCCATCGCCTTTACCACCGAGGACGATTCGGTCACGCTGACGACGTTGGCAATCTGGCAGCGTTGACGCGGGCAACAGCGGCGACATAGTTGCCAAATATGAGCAACCGATTCTTGGCTGCGACTCCGAGTTCTCCAGCGCTGCTTGTGGTCGCGAATCGCTGTCCACCCCGCCAACCGAAAAGCGACACATGTCCAGCTTTTAGGCGTCCGAGCCTTCGATCGTTTCCAGGCAAGTGCAGAACAACGCGCCGCACCACGTCAGCGGCCGATGAACCCGCGCAGCTTCAAAGCCGAAGCGGGGGCGAGCCGGCGCGGGCCACCGGCGAGCGGCCGCACGTAGAGGTGCCCTTCCTGGGCGGGTGCCACCGACACCACGAGCTGGAAATCCTGGCCGTCGAACTCGACATGCAGGCGCTGGTTCGTCTGCTGGTGCCTCATCACGCGTCCAGCCACCGACGAAGTGGCAGCGTCGGGTTCGCGCGACCCTGCCTGCTCACCCTGTTCGATCGCACTCGTCAATGCCGGTGCCGCCGCGTCGGCGGATTCGAGGGAAGGCTGTGACAACTCGCGCTTCAACGTCGCAATCCGCTCCCGTGTCATCAGCTCGCGATCCGAAGCCCAGGCCTCGACCTGCTTCGCATGCTCGCCGTGCAGCCGGCGCAGTTCGTAGAGCTCGGTCATCCCCTTGCAACGGCCTTGTCGGTAGGCTTCGAGCAGCCAGTCGGGGGCATCGATCAGTGCGGTAGCCAGCGTCACGTACTGGCGGCTCTTGCCGAGCCGCCGCGCGATCTCGGCCTGGCTGTCGCCACTGGCCAGGCGCTTCTGCACGAACAGCGCGATCTCCAGCGGCTTCAGCCCTTCGCGCTGTTCGTTCTCGATCACCTGGTCGTAGTTGTCGGCCGTGGTGTCGATGAAGGCCGGAATCTCCGTCAGGCCGGCCAGCTTGGACGCACGCAAGCGGCGGGCGCCGAAGTTGAGCACCCAGCGGCCGGGTTGCCGGGGGTTCGGGCGCACCGAGATCGGCTGTCGCACGCCACGGTCACGGATGGTCGCGGCCAGTTCCAGCAGGCCGTTCGCATCGAATTCGTGGCGCGGCTGCTCGGGGTCCTCGTCGACGCTGTCGAGCGGCAACCGCCTCAGCCGCCCGCTCGTGTCCGGTGCGGGTTCGTCCAGCGCTGCCAGGTCGTCAAGCTGCAGGGACATGTTCATTCTCCTGGCTAGTGACTACCGCCGCGATGCGCGCAATGCCCGGTTCGATCTCCTTCCACGCGTCGCGCGCGGCGGTCTTCTTCATTTCCCACAGCACGGCGCCGCTGGCCTGAGCCTCGGCGATGGCCGAGCGCCGCGGCACGAACGCGAACTCGCCCGGGCCGGCGCCGACCTGGATCATCAGCGCACGGTACTGCTGAACCACCTGCACGAAGTTGGCCTTCTGGAACGGCGTCGGCTCCACCATCGTCGGCAGCAGGCCGATGAGTTGCAGCTTCGGGTTCAGCACCGCCTTGATCTTGCGCACGCCGACGCGGTCATGGTTCAACAGCCCGTTGACGCCATCCATCGCTTCTTGGTTGAGCTGGATCGGCGACAGCACGAAGTCGGCCGATGCCAGCGCAGCGATCAACCGGATGTCGGGGTTCGGATTCGTGTCGATCACGCACACGTCGAACTGCGCATCGACGTTGGCGAGGAACGCGCGGAAGGCCCGCGCGAACGGCGTGTGCATGGCGGGCTGCCGTTCCAGGCCCAGCAGTGCCCGGTCGCTGGGAACCAGCACCAAGGGCTTCGGCGGCAGACTGCCGACGCTGCCGGTCATCAACACGTCGGCCGTGACGGCGGCGGCCGTAGCACGCTCCGACATGCGCAGCGGCTTGCTGAAGTTGCCCTGGTGATCGAAGTCGATGGCCAGCACACGCTGGCCGTGCTGCGCGAAGTAGTGAACCAGCAGCGTGGCGACGGCGGATTTGCCGACGCCGCCTTTCTGGTTCGCGAGAACGAGTGTCTTCATGGGTCAATCTCCTGAACCCCAGACACGCAAACGCCGGCCCGAAGATCGGGCCGGCGCGGTGTTGGGGAAGTCAAGGGGCCGGCGGCGTGTCAGCCGTCGTCCGGCCATGGCAGGCCCCAACGGGCGATGACGGCCCGCACACGCGCGTCGCCGTCAGGCACCAGCGTGTACAGGTCGGCACGTGCCCAGCGCAGTGCATCGAGACAGCGCAGCATGTCGTCGCTGATCTCGATGTCGAGTGCGCGAAGGTCGAACAGATCGAACGTGAAAGCCTGCCCGTTGTAGGTGGCGGCGATGAACTGCACCACGCGGGCGATCTGGCCCGAGTTGCGCTGCTCGGCCAGTTCCAGCAAGCGGGCGAAAGCCTGAACGCCGATCGCGGTGGCATCGCTCGAACGCGGCTCGAACGAGTCCAGCGCGGGGATGAGGGGGTCGGGGTGGGTCATTGTGTGACTCCTGCGGCGAACACCAAGGGTCGACCGCCGGCCCATCATCGGGCCGGCGACGGTCAGATGACGCGATGACTTTCTGCCAAAAATCATCGCGAGAAACAGCAAGGTCAGCGCTTGATCTTGCGCATCTCTTCGGCCAGCACCCACAGCGCGCGGTTCAGGCTCACGCCACGGTCGATGCTGCCAACGGCGCGGGTCTGGATGCGCTGGCCTCGCGTGCCGCGGCCCGGTTGACCTCCACGCATCGAATTCTCCTGAACGCGTTGGAACGTGGTCCACAGGCTGTGCCCGAGGTCTTCCAGACGACGCGCCTCGATCAACTGCTCGGCCGTCACGGGCGCGGGCGGCTGCCCCTCCTTGCGTTCGCCGTAGCGCAGTGCCAGCGCAGCAGTCGCGAAGGCGGTCTCTTCTTCGGGCCGCAGCGTCAGCGCCTTCATGTCTTCGGTCGATGCGTCCACGGCTTCGAAGTCGTCGAGCACGCGGAACGCACCTTCGATCACTTCGCCCTGGATGTTGCCCTTGTGCGCCCATAGATAGCTACTCGTAGGCGCACCTATGCATAGACATCAACTACGAATAGTTCGAACACACACCCGTCTCGGCCTCACCTGGGTTGGCTGCCGAGTTCAGGCGTGCGGGACTTGCCATAGTTACAGCGTTTCCAAGAACTTCATCAGTTCATCGGTCGCACGGAAGCGCGTGAGCTTCACGTCCGGGGCCTCGAGTCGAGCCAGCGCCTGCTCCTTCATTTCCAGGTTGGCTTCAACGTAGCGGTGGGTCGTGTTCGTGCTCTCGTGACCGAGCCACAGTGCGATGACGTTGAACGGCACGCCGCTCTGCAACAGATGCATGGCTGTCGTATGCCTCAAGGTGTGGGGAGATATTCGCTTGCCCTTCAGGCCGGGGACCTCGGCAGTGGCGCGCTCCACGGCGAGCGTCAATCGCTGCGTCACGTTGCAACGCGTCATTGCCTGGCCCGATCGATTGGGTAGGAGGGTTGAGTCACCGCGCAGTTGCGGATTGCCGCGCAACCAGGCCCGTGTCGCTGCCACGGTGGACTTCCACAGCGGCACCGATCGCTTCTTGCGGCCCTTGCCCATCAGATGGACGCACCCAGCACCGTCCAGCAGAACGTCATCAACCCGGATGCCGATGATCTCGGACACGCGAGCGCCGGTGTTGTAGAGCAGCGTGAGCAACAGGTGGTCGCGTTGTGATGTCCACTCGGCGCCAGGCTGGCTCAGCACCGCGACGATCTCGGGCCGGCTCAGGTAGCCGAGCATGGGTCGGTCGAAGCGCTTCATCGGCACGCCCAGCGCACGCTCGACTGAGTGCAGCGCGGTCACGTCACGCCGGCCGGCGAACTTGAGGAACGTGCGCAGCGCCGTCAGCCGCAGATTGCGGCTTCGCACCGAGTTCTGTCGCTCCGCCTCCAGGTTGTCCAGGAAGCTCAGGATCAACTCCGGCGTGATGTCCGTCAGCAGCATGGTTGCGGGCGACTTGCGGAGCCGCGCGGCCGCGAACCCGAGAAACAGCTTGATGGCGTCCCGATAGCACGCGACCGTCTGCGGGCTGAGCGCCCGTTGCGCAACCAGGTACTCGGTGAAGAACTGCTGGACGATCGCCGGGAAGCTTGGGGGTTTGATGGTTGCCTCACGCATCGCACACCTCCGGCATGCAAGCGTCAAACCGCTGCGCGGCAACCGCCATGAGATCGGGCACCGCCTGGAGGTACCAGTACGTGTCGGCGACGCCCGCGTGTCCGAGGTATGTCGACAGCGACAGCATCGCCTGATCCACGTCGACTCCCCGTTGCTGCCACAGAAGCACGCGCCTGACGACGAACGTGTGCCTCAGATCGTGGATGCGTGCGGCATGGTGGGTGCCACGATTGACCCAACCCAGTTCGCGGCGCAGACCGGCGAAAACCAACCTGGCCTGGTGCCCTGCCAACGGCGTGCCTAACACGTCTGCTCGCAGGCCAATGAACAAGTGCTCCTCCTCGCCAGAAGCCGCACCAGTCAGGTCACGACTGGCGCGGTACCGGCGCAGTGCATGGGTCGTGCTTGGATGCAATGGCACTGCACGCGATTTGCCGAACTTCGTTCGTCGGATGGTGAGCACTCCCTGCTGCAGATCCACGTCGGCAAGACGCAGTGCCAGCGCTTCGGAGACCCGCAGCCCTGTACTCGCCAATAGGCCGAACAGCGTCTCGTAGAGCACGCCTCGGATGCTGGTCGGTGGTCCCAGGCGTCGCGCTGCGGCCATCAGTTCCTCGACTTCTTGCTCGCTGTAGATGTGCGGCGTTCCACGAACGGGCCGATGCCCGCAGACCGTCTCGTCCGGCACTTCGGTGTTCGGCTCGAACTGCAGCAGCCAGCGTGCAAATGGACGCAGGTGCCTCATCCGCCGAGCCATGTGCAAGGATGCTGGCATTGAGGACCGCCCTTGCGCCGCCCACTGGGTCATGACTTCGAGCGTCAGCGGGCCGAGATGGTTGCTGCGCTGGACATGCCGCGCAAGACTGCGCAGGCAGTAGCCGGAATGTCTGAGTTCGAAACCGAGACGCTGCCGTTCAGCAAGGTGGCGTTCGACGAGGATGATCACGTCGTCCGTCATGCTTGGCTCCCGGTGGTGTTCGGGGTTGCTGCACCAGGCCATGGCAGTGCCACTTCGACCAGCTGACGGCTGTCGAGCTTGGCATAGATGCGCGTGGCGTTCAGTGAACGGTGCCGCAGTACATCGGCGACTTCCTTGATCGACGAGCCCGTGGCCAACAGTCGGCTCGCCATGGTGTGGCGCAGCAGATGCGGTCGCGTGTAGGGCAGGCCCGCGCGCGCGTAGGCCTCGCGAATGATCTTGCCGACCGCAGCCCTTCCGAGGCACCGCTCGTGGGGTGTCTTGTGGCTGGCGAAGACCATCCGATGCAGCGTCTTGGGCCTCTCGCTGCGCAGGTAGGCGACGATGGCGTCACCGGTGGCAACAGGCAAGGGCATCACGTGTTCACGTCGGCACTTGGTCCGGCGCAATGTGATCGTGCCGGTAGCCCAGTCGATGTCGTCCAGGCACAGGCGAGCGACTTCGCCAATGCGCAGGCCCAGGTCCAGGGCGCAGCGCACCATGGCGTCTGCACGACGCATCGACGCTCCCGCCTGGCCAAAGGAAGCGACAAGCTGTTCGACCTCCGCTGGCTTGAGCGAAGTCGGCAACGATGCCTGCTGCCAGTTCGCCGGCGTTGACAGCGCACCGACCAGTGCGTGGATAGCGTCCCCTTGCGACGAACGCCAACGGAAGTAGCCGCGCAGGCTGGATACGACACTGCTCAGGCTTATGGGTGTCGTATGGGTCTTGGCTTGCTCGGCAATGAAGCCGCGAACGTGCTTTGCGGTCACCGCAGCGAAATTGATGGCGTCACCGGAAAACCTATCGCGCAGGAGTCGGCCGACGATGCGCAGGGTGTTCTCGCGAGTGCTACGCGCCAGGCCGCGCGCGTGGGACAGGTAGTGGTCAAACCGGCGCAGCTCCTCCCCTACGGGCGTCGTGTCAAGCGCCTTAGGCGGCACAGCAAGAGCCGTGCGAAGCACGACCAGCAGATGGACCAGCGGAGCATGGTGATCATCGGGGCGCCGCCCAGCCACGGCGGCGCGCCGACGCGGAACACGCTGGTTCAGGAACTCTGCGATCAGGTTCTCGTCGAGGTCATGAAAGCACCTGTGCGCCTGCGCCATCCATAGATCGAGGCGCACGACCACGGCCTCACAGTGCTCGACATAGGAGGACGCGTACCCGCGGTCGACCAAATACCTCCGGTAGCCAGGCACATGTTGGACCAGCAGTGAGGCACTGCTGGTCGAGACAACGGTATCGAAAGGGACGGGTCTGACAGTCATGACGATCTCCAGGTAGTGGAGCCGCCAGTGCATGCGAAGTCAGGAACTATGTACAGCCGCTCATGCCCGGTGACCGACTGGACAGGCGGCGAACAACGAGCACCGCGGGTGCAAGGTCATCAGCTATTCGTAGTTGATGTCTATGCATAGGTGCGCGATACGAATGTCGTTGGACACGCTGCCGACGACCAGGCCGTTGCAACAGACGAAGCAATCCTCCTTGCCGGGCAATCCGCCCGTAAGGAGACCATCTTGGAACCAACCCTCGAGGGCGCGATGGCGCTCGCCCGAGCCGCAACCGGGCCTCTGTCGCCGCACCTGCCGGCGTTCGTCACGTCACTGATCGATCAGCGCTACGCCGTCGTCTGCGTGCGCGCCAAGGCATGGCGTGCTGCGGCTTTCGATGCCTGGCTTTCCGGCCAAGGCGTCGATCTCGCGGACCTCCAAGACGCGCACGTCGACGAGTCGTCCGCCGAGCGTATCGGCCTCGCAGTGACTGTCAGGCTCCGCCGCGTCGCCACGAGCCGTTTGCTGTTCACCAGCTGCTGGGTTTCCTACGTGGACAAGGCCTGTGCGCCTCAGCACCCGCAATCACCGTCCCTGCCGATGAGCAGGTGGCGAAACTGACCCGCCAAAAGTTGATACGAACTGGCTCCGTCGTGGCTGTTGATCAGAATGATCTCGTTCGCCTCGGGCTTGGTGCTGACATGGCCGGCATGCCGCATCCGAACCATGTGCTTGGTGAACTCGGCCTTGCCTTCGACGCGGCTCTTGCCCTGCGCCACCATGAAGGGCTCGAAACCTTCCTTGCGCAGGCCACGCAGAACCTCGATGGTCGGGATGTAGGTGTAGCGCTCGGAACGGCTGCCGTGCTTGCCGGTGGCGAAGATCGACGGCGCGGCTTGGCGCATCTGGTCTTCGGCCAGTGGCGTCTCGCTGCGGATGACGAAGGTGTTGCGCGCAAAGCGCGTCGCGAGGGTCGGGGTCGTGTGCATGATGAATTCCTCAATCTGATGGATGTGATGCCGGGCGGGAACGCAACCGCGTCCCGCCAGCGGTTGCGTCAGGCCGTGGTCGATTCGCGGGTGTCGGCGTCGCCGCGTGCCTTGCGGCTGCGGGTTGCTTTCGGCGCTACGTCGACCGGCTTGTCCTCGGGCTGGGCTTGGCCACCTTCCTGACGCGCACGCCGCGCGTCGCGGGCTTCGGCCGAGGCTTTGCTGTCGAGGTAGTCGATCTCCTCGCAGGTGAAGGCCAACGCGTACACCTCCTCGCCGTCCTTCTCATAGTTGTTGTTGCGCAGCCGGCCGACGATGTTCACGTGCGAGCCCTTGCCCAGGTACTCGGCCGCGTTCTCGGCCTGCTTGCCCCACAACGTCCACTGGATCGCGGTCGCCTCGTCCTCCCGCCCTTCCCCGCTGCCGCGGCGGGTGTTGCTGATGGCGGTCACCGTGCCCTTGGCGACCTTGCCTTCGCGGCCGTTGACGAATTCCAGCCGAACCGAACCGGCGAGATG